>Ga0129313_1000036_pt1 | contig 140089 bp, 163 predicted proteins | sample O1105metagenome_FD_94436 | JGI IMG/M metagenome (GOLD analysis project Ga0129313, IMG submission 94436) | Orangutan group fecal microbial communities from fecal samples from Wisconsin, USA - O1105 metagenome | ecosystem: Host-associated > Mammals > Digestive system > Large intestine > Fecal... | reverse complement strand
TACCCCTCATCCGTCTGCTCACTGCGTTCACAGCCACCTGTTCCCCTTCTGGCACTTCGTGCCACCTCCCCCGGAGCGGGGGAGTCTTTCCCCCAAGGGGTGAAGGCTTTTGCCTCAGGTCAGATTGCAAAAATTGATTTCCGTGGGGCACTGCTCTGCGCCGTTGCCTTTTGCCGGAAAATATGGTTCAATAGGAGCAGAAAAAGACTCAACGGAAAACCGAACCTGAAAACGAGGTGGATCTCATGAATCTGAAAGAAGCGTTCCGCTACCAGAACAAGCTCCAGTCCCTGCTGGAGGAAGCACAGAACATCCTGGACTGCGACTCCAATGTCACCAAGGTGGCAAATACCTACCTGCGCCACAAGGTCATGGCAGAGGCGGAGGATGAGACGGTGATGGATGTGCCCCAGACCGAATACTACGAGCAGATCACCGACATTGCCCGGTTCATGCTGTACCTGCTGGAGGAAAAGAGCCGGCTGTTTGCCGCTATCCGCAAGGCAAAGGATGCACTGGACATGGACATGGACAGCGAGGTGAGCCTGAACACTGCCCGGCAGAGCGTGGCACGGACCTTCAAGCGGATGAACGACCTGCGCAGCTCCGAGCAGATGCTTTCCGGCGGGGGCACCGGCTACCGGTTCAACGCCGAGGGCAACCAGATCTCTTACTGCTGCGATGTAAAGCGGGTCACCACCATCAACTACGACCGCAAGGTCATCCGCAGCGCCCTGACCAAACTGAACCAGCAGGCAGACGAGACCTCCAACCGCATCGACCTGTGCCTTGTGACCTCCAAAGTGGACTATGCGCCGCCCTTTGACGTAAACGCCAGCTTTGCAGAGGCGTTTGAGACCTATCTGGAAAAGACAAAGGCATGACCCTGCCGCCGACCGGCTATTCTGGGTGCGGCAAGACAAGAGAAAGCGGACACCGGTTCAGGTGCAGATGAACTATAAGGCTGCACATTTCCGCAAGGAAGCTTCTGGTCCGGCTCACCTTACGAGCCTTCATGAAAAAAGAACCCCGCAGCGCCCGGCGCTTCTGCCGCCGCCCACCGTTCTTTTGCCAAAAACGTCCTTTTTGCACTCCCCTGCATCCCTGCTGCCCTGCTGACGTCTCCATGGGCGGGTAAGCCACTCTGAAATATTTTGAGCTCCGCAGAGACCCTGCGGGCTCCTCTTTCCCAAGGCGGGGCAGGGGCGTGACCGTTCACGCCGCCGCCCCTGCCGACGGAGCAAATGGTGGAAGCTGCATCGGACTCTTGCCGTATCCAGAATAGCCGGTCGGAAATTGCTGTAAAAAGGAGAAAAATCATGGCATATACAAAAGAGACCCTGCGGCAGGACCTTGCGGCAATGGGGCTTACCGGCACCGAGACCATCCTCATCCACTCCTCCATGAAGTCCATCGGGGAGGTGGAAGGAGGCGCAGACACGGTGCTGGATGTCCTGATGGAGTTTTTTGCGCAGGGGCTGCTGCTGCTGCCCACCCACACATGGCGGTTCGTGGACGGCAGCGACAGGGTGTTTGACGTCCGGAACAGCCCCTGCTGCGTGGGCATCCTGCCGGAGCTGTTCCGGCAGCGTCCCGGCGTGGTGCGCTCCCTCCATCCCACCCACAGCATGGCGGCGTATGGCAGGGGAGCGGCGGAATATCTGGCAGGGGAGCTGGAGACCAGCACCCCCTGCGCTCCCGGCGGCTGCTATGACCGGCTGCGGCAGGTCCATGGCAAGATCCTGCTGCTGGGGGTCACCCATGCCCGGAACACCTTTATCCACAGCGTGGAGGAGGTGCTGAACGTTCCCCATCGGCTCACCGATAAGCCCCTGGAGCTTACGGTGGTGGACGAGGCGGGGCAGAGCCACACCGCCTATATGCGCCGCCACTATAACCCGGACCAGCCCCACATCTCCGAGGATTTTGTAAAGCTGGAACAGGCGTATCTGGACTGCGGTGCGGCACGGAATGCGAAATTTGGCGATGCAAAGTGCATTCTCTGCGATGCGGAGGGCATCTTCCGGGTCACCCGCCACGTTCTCGCCCCTAACCCCGAAGCTTTTGTGACCGAGCCGGTGATCCCGCCGCAGCGGTGGCAGGATCTTTGCACCGGGGGCAGTCCGGCGCAGGGATAAGTTCTGGCTCCGGTCATACCGGCAAAGCGTTTCTTCAGCGGGCAGTCCCGGGACTGCCCGCTTTTTGTTGTAAAAATAAAAAAGAGATCCGCCGAGGTTCCTGCCCCTGAAAAGGGTGGAAGACCTCGGCGGATCTTAGTTTATGTAGCAGCGGTCCTGCTGGACCAGCCAGTCCTCGCAGAGCTTCTGCGCTTCGTCCTTGGAGCGGCAGGTGCAGTTGAAAAGTCTGCCGTGGAAAGAGCAGTAGGTGTAGTGTATTTTGGGGACGCCATCGGAATCCTTAAAAGGGACACAGCGTTCTTCACCGGGCAACAGATAGATGGGATCCAAATTCAGCAGCTCCTTTTGCTATTTTTGTGCGGGCACACAACGCTTGCTATTGTATCACGCCCGGGGCAAAAAGACCATTGGTGATTTGAACAAAGAACTGCCCCAAAATTTTATGTCGGTCCCGTTTCGCTTTTTGTGCAGAAAATTGCCGAGGGGTGCAATCATTGCCCCTTCCCGTTCGTATTCAGGGTAAAGGGGACCGGATTTCACCGGAAGTGGACCTGCAGGACCGGCTCCACATCGTGCTGCGGGATGCCCGGTCTGCCCGGTATAAAGTGACCGATTTTGTATTCGACTCCGACAGCGGGGGATTTACCGGTACGGTCCTGCTGGACGGAGACGGCATCAACTACATGGGAACCACCGGAAAATAAAAGAGAACTCCACAGGAACGAGGTACAACAACGTGTCAAATAAACTGCATTCTTCCGCCGTAAACCGCTTTGACCTGAGCGCAGCGGCGCTTCACATCATCGCCATGACCCTGATGCTCATGGACCATCTCTGGGCGACCCTTCTGCCGGCGCAGGAGTGGCTGACCTGTGCCGGGCGGCTTGCCTTTCCCATCTTTGCCTTTATGGCGGTGGAGGGGTATTTCCATACCCGCAGCTTTAAAAAGTACGCCCTGCGGATGCTGCTGTTTGCGGTGCTCTCGGAGGTGCCCTTTGATCTGATGTACGGCGGGACCTGGTTCTATCCGGTGCACCAGAATGTGATCTGGACCCTGCTGCTGGGGCTGCTGGGGATCCATCTCATGGAGATCGTGCGGAAAAAGCAGAAGATCTGGCTCACCCTGCTGGTATCTGTCCTTGTGGTGGCAGCGGGAGGGCTGCTGGGCACCCTCTGCATGGTGGACTACTACGGCGTAGGCGTCCTGACCGTGTTCCTCTTCTACTTTTTCCGGGGGCGGAAGTGGTGGTGCCTGCTGGGGCAGGCGGCGGCGCTGTACTGGGTCAACGTGGAGCTGCTGGGCGGGCTGATGTACCCCGTTCAGCTGCTGGGCATGGACCTTGAGCTTTGTCAGCAGGGGCTGGCGCTGCTGGCACTGATCCCTATCTGGCTGTATCGGGGACGGCAGGGCTATCACAGCAAGCCCTTCCAGTACGCCTGCTACGGATTCTACCCGATCCATATGCTGGTCCTTGTGCTGGCACTGAATTTCGTCAACCGATAAGACCCGCCCCCGGGGAGCTGAATGGGCTTTCCGGGGGCGTTGTTTTGCCTGCCCAGGCGGGGACTTTGAAAAACCCTTGTGTTAAAGCGGTTTTTCGTTTATACTGTGGGTACTGTGCCCGGCGGGGCACCGGTAAGAAGATAGAACACACCATCAACTGGGAGGAACCTATAGTGAGAAAAAAACTTGCGGCACTGCCGATACTTCTGGCTGCTCTGGCGATCGTCCTGTGCCTGTGGGTGGGTGCAGAGGAAAACAAAGGCAGCACCAAGCCCCTTTCCCATGAGGAGGGCATCGTTTTCTCCATCACCACCTTTGACGGCAAAAGCGAATCCAAGCCCTTTATCAAGTGCTTCGGGCACACATGGCTGTCGGTGGACAACCAGACCGGACACTCGGTCTACCTAAAGGACTATGAGATCAAAAACAACGAGATGCTGACCTTTTCGGTGTGGGCGGTCGCCGGTATGCCGGGGCTGCTCTTTGATCTGGAACCCAACTACATTGCGGACTATGACCGGTATGTGGGCAGACAGTCCCTGAGTGTGAACATCGGGGAATCCAAACTGAAGATCATAGAGGACTACATGGACCGGAACCACCGGTGGACCGTAGGCAAAAACTGCAGCTACTGGTCGGTGCACCTGTGGAACGAAGTGGTGGAAGAGGACTACCGGCTGAAAACAACAGGGTTTGTCTACACCCCCAAAAAGATCGAAAAGGCATTTGCGGGATTTGACGGGGTAGAGGTGGACAAGGATTTTTCCCGGGCAGGCAGCCTCTTTTACTACAACGATGGAGTCAGAACGGAGTTGGAATTATGTTCATGAAGATTCTCAAAAACGCTGTCTTCCGGGCGGTCGTCTGTGCAGCAGCTGCGGCGGCAGCCCTCTACAACGGCATCGCCTGCGGTGTGACCCTGTACAAGGCAGGGGGACAGCCCTACCTGATGGCAGGGACAGTGCGGTTCGATTTTATGGGCTATTACATGATGTCGGCAATGCACGGGGCAATCTGCCTTCTGCTGGTGCTCTTTTTGGTCCTCTTCGTCCGGTGGACCGGGAAGATCAAGGCTGCCTCCCATTGACGCAATAAAAGACCCGGTGCCTCCAGAGAGCCGCAAGAGCTTTCCGGAGGCGCTTTTTGTTCTGCTCCGGGCAGAGAAATGCGATAGACCGCCGGATTTTTGGAAAAATCGCAAATGCTGTGTTAAAAGTATTATTCTTTTGTGAACATTGGCACTCTACCCTTGACAGTGCTAAAAGTCTGTGCTATAACAGGGGCGTGCTCAGGAGGAAGGGCAAAAGGAGAGCCGCAAGGCGCTCCGGAAGCCCCTCTGAATGGATGCTTCAAATTGATTGCCCGACCCGAACGCCGGGATTGGAGGAATGATTTATGCTTATGCCGACTGTTTTCCATGAAAACCTGTTCGATGATTTCTTCGATCCGTTCTGGAATGACGCTGCACTGGAGCGTATGATGAACCGTGAGGCTCGTGATACCTTTGGTAAGCGTGGTGCAAACATGATGAAGACCGATGTCAAACAGACGGACAACGGCTACGAAGTAGCTGTTGATCTGCCGGGCTGCAAGAAGGAAGACGTTCAGATGGATCTGAACGACGGCTACCTGACCATTCAGGCAGTGCGCAGCCACAGCAACGACGAAAAGGACAAGAAGGGTCGCTATGTGCGGCGCGAAACCTTCTCCGGCACCTGCGCCCGCAGCTTCTATGTGGGCGATGTGAGGAAGGAGGACATCCACGCAAAGTTCGAGGATGGTGTCCTGCATGTCCAGCTGCCTGCTCCTCAGCAGACGAAGGCTTTGCCTGAGAACCCGAATCTGATTGCGATCGAGTAAAACGCCGGTCGTGTGCGCCAAGGCACAACGCACATAAGATGCCCCCGGAGAGCCGCCAAAAGCCCTCCGGGGGCATTTTTTGTTGCTGTTTCTGCCGGAGATTTTACCGGGATTTGATTGTTTCCCGGCGGCGCTGTGGACCCCATCTCGGCGGCGCTGATCATCGGGGATAAGACCGATGTGCACCGCAGCCGTGTGCGGCGGATATGCTGGGCGCTACCTTCAAGCTCACCGCCAACGGCGCAAAGGTGCTGTAAGGGCCAAAAAGATCCCGGGGGACCTGCCTGTACAAAGCGGGTCCCCCGGGATCGTCTTTTTATAGGGATCTTCCGGAAACGGTAGGTCTGATCACTTCAGAGAGAAGAACATCTTGACCTTGTTCCAGTTGCGGAGGCTGCGGTTGCTCTTGTCGTTGAGGATCTCCTGCACCTCGGGATCGTTCAGGTTCAGGCTCTTGCTGTAGGGAGGATCCAGCTTGCCGGTGTTCACCAGCGCAATGAGGGTGGCACGGTCCGGATTCTTCTCCTGCAGGTCCACGCCCACGATCTTCCAGTTGTTGTCCACTTCAGGTGCCACGGGAGAATGCTCGGCAAAATATTCCACGATCATATCCCGGATGGAGTTGGAGGACTCCCAGTCCTTCTTGCCCGCCACGAGACCCTGGCTCTTCAGAGCGGAGGAGTAGCGGTAGTTGTTGACCGCAAGGGTCAGGACCTGATCGTCCTGCAGAGGTGCGCCGTGGAACATGACGTTCTTGATCCGCTGTCCCTTGGGCTGGCTCAGGTCGATCTCGTAGTCCACACCGGCAAACATATCGTAGAGATAGCCGGGGTACTCCGGGTCAAAGGAAATGTTGATGTCGCCGGGGACCCACTGGTTGTAGCACTCGGCGGACCACTCCATGTATGCCTTCAGCTCGGCACCGGTAACGGCGACACGGCACAGGGTGTTGTCGAACTTGTAGATGTTAAAGATGTTGCCGTAGTTGATGTCGCCCTTGGGCAGGTCGCTGGTATCCTTGAAGAGGGCGGCGGCGGAAACGTCTGCACCGGAATTTTCCAGCTGGATCTTGTTGATCAGATCCATCACAGCGGTATCCCGCAGCTTGCCTTCCGGCAGGCGGTCGATCTCGTTTTTGGGCTGGAACTTTGCGGTGGTGGAGCCCAGAGAGGCACCCTTCTCACCGTCTTCGCCGGAGCCGCCGGAGATAAAGGTACGGGTCGCCTGGTGTGCTTCGGCAATGACGGGGTTGGAGCGCAGCTCCTCACTGGGGGTGACGCCGTTCATGTCCACGATCTCCACAGAGGAGGCGATGACCTTCTTGTTGGCGTCCAGGGTCAGGTCGAACCGGGCGATCTCGCGACCGCTGCTGCGGACACCGCCGATGACCACGTTGCCCTGCTTCTGATTGACGGTGGAGTGAGTGTGTGCTACCTGCAGCACGTCCACTTCCGGGTTGTCGTCCAGGATCTTCTGGGCAGAGTCGGCACCGTGCTCCTCGTCAAACTCGGGGTACAGACCCATGTGGGCAGAGACCACGATGAGGTCAGCCTGACCGCCGATCTCCTTGATCGCCTGCTTTACAGCGGTGCTGGCGGCTTCGTAGGTGCAGTCCTCGATGCCTTCCTTGCCGCCGTCCCAGATGGGCACGTCGGGGGTATCCACGCCGATGACGGCGATCTTCACGCCGCTGCGCTCCAGAATGGTCCAGCCTGCGCCGGTCACATAGTTGCCGCTGGCATCCTTGATGTTGGCGGCAAGCACCGGGAAGTTTGCCTGACTCAGGATCTTCTTCATGGTGGAGATGCCCCAGTTGAACTCGTGGTTGCCCAGAGTCATGGCGTCATAGCCCATGAGGTTCATGGCGGTGATGACGGGGTGGGGGGAATCCGGCTTTTTGTTATAGATATCATCGGTCATGATGGTGCCCTGAATGTCGTCGCCGGCATCCAGCAGCACCACGTTGGGCTCTTCCGCCCGCACCTGCTGGATGTAGGTGTACAGGCGTGCCATACCGTTGTTGGTGGTCTCTTTGTCGTCCTCGTAATTGTAGCCCCAGGGATTGGCGTGCATATCCGAGGTGCCCAGAATGGTGATGTGGGTCTCCTTGGCGGAATTCCCTGCAGCAAAGGCGGCAGCCGGGAGAAGGCTTGCTGCCAGTGATACTGCCAGGATGCCGGAAACCAGCTTGCGGAGCAGATTTCTCATGTGAATACCTCTTTCTTTCTTCGTTGGGTCCCTTGCGGGGTTTGCGTTGCAACCTGTCCTCAGTATACATACAGATTTCACAGTTTGCAAGGGATTTGCAAAATATTTGGTTCGGTTTTGGAAAAATATTTGTATATATTGTGCAAACTGCCGAGGGAAAGACAGGTGCGGCGCTATTTGCCGGTTTTTGACGGCGGAGGTACGCTCCGCTCTTCCCTGCAGGGAAAAACCGTGCTAAAATAAGAATAACGACAAAAAAGGAGGGATCAGAGTGCGGATTCTGGTCAGTGCCTGTCTGCTGGGCGAAAACTGCAAGTACAGCGGCGGCAGCAATTACGACCCGGCGGTGGCGGACTACATCCGGGGGCAGCAGGTGATCCCGGTGTGTCCGGAGGTTTTGGGCGGGCTGCCTACGCCCCGGTGCCCGGCGGAGATCCGGCAGGGAGTGGTGATCAACCGGGAAGGGGTCAGCGTGGACCGGGAGTTCCGTGCCGGGGCGGCAAAGGCGTTTGCCATTGCCTTGCAGCAGCAGGCAGACCTTGCCATCCTGCAACCCCGCAGTCCCAGCTGCGGCGCAAAGGAGGTCTACGACGGGAGCTTTACCGGGCGGAAGATCCCCGGGCAGGGGGTCTTTGCAAAGATGCTGCTGGAAGCCGGCATCCCGGTGCTGGACGCCGGGGAGCTGCCGCAGCCAAAAAAGGGGAGGAGCCATGAACCGTACCCAACTGGAACGCTGGATCTTTGATACGTACAGCGTGGAGCCGGACTATCCGTGGATGGACACCCCGGAAGCGGCGGTGTTCCGCCATCCCAATAACCGCAAATGGTTTGCCCTGCTTACCCGGGTGCCCCGCTGCAAGCTGGGTCTGGCGGGGCAGGAGCCGGTGGACATCGTGAACCTGAAATGCGACCCCATCCTTATAGGCTCTCTGCGGACAGAGCCGGGGTTTTTCCCGGCGTACCATATGAATAAGGACAACTGGATCACCGCAGCGCTGGATGGCAGCGTCGGGGAGGAGAACATCAAACTGGTGCTGGACATGAGCTACCGGGCAACGGCACCCAGGATCCGGAAACGACCCGGTAAGGAGGAACCTTCATGCCATTCCTGATGATCCGCAACGATATTACCCGGGTGGAGGCGGACGCCATCGTCAACCCTGCCAACCCCCGGCTTTTGCAGGGCAGCGGCACCAACTGCGCTATCTTTCGGGCGGCAGGGGAGCGGGAACTGACAGAGGCGTGTAAGGCACTGGGCTATTGCTTCCCGGGGGACGCAGTCTGCACTCCGGGATTCCGGCTGCCGGCAAAGTATATCTTCCACGCCGTCTGTCCGGCATGGTACGGCGGCGGCTGCGGGGAGGAGCAGCAGCTGCAGGCAGCGTACCGCTCCGCACTGGAACTGGCGATGCGGTGGGGCTGTGAAAGTGTGGCGTTCCCTCTGCTGTCCGCCGGGAACTACGGCTACCCCCGGGAGCAGGCGTTCCGCATTGCGGTGGACACCATTACCCGGTTTGTGCTGGACCACGACCTGACGGTGTATCTGGTGCTCTACGACCGGGATTCCCTTATCGTGGGGCAGAAGCTTGCCGCCTCGGTGAAGGAGTACATCGGCGACCACTATGTGGCACAGAAGGACGAAAGTTACTGGTCCGGGAGCGGTAGGCGTTTTCCGCAGGAGAAAGAAGTCCGGGCGGAGACGGCAGAGCGGTGCTTCCACGGGCTGGACATGACCATAGCTTTCCCTGTGACCGTGGCGTCCCGGAGTCTGGATAGCCTGATGGACAATCTGGGAGAGAGCTTTACCGCCCGGCTGCTGCGGCTCATCGATGAGCGGGGGCTGAAGGATTCCACCGTGTACAAGCAGTCCAACATCACCCGGCAGCATTTTTCCAAGATCCAGAGCAACCGGGACTACAGCCCCAAAAAGAAGACTGTCCTTGCCTTTGCGGTGGGACTGCATCTGTCGGAGGACGAGACCATCGACCTGCTCAAAAGCGCAGGCTATGCCTTTTCCGACAGCTCCAAACGGGACTGGATCGTGCGGTACTGTCTGGAACACAAGATCTATAACATCAATCAGGTCAACGCCCTGCTGTTTGAATACGATCAGGAACAGCTGGGTGCGTGATTTGTCGCCTGTCCGTTGACCTTTTGCCCTCCGGGGTGTGGTATCCTGTTGTCAGAAGGACGGAACACCACAAAAAACGGAGGGCATTTGTTATGAAAAAAGATCGTACTGAGCTGGTTTTTATTCTGGACCGCAGCGGTTCCATGGGCGGGCTGGAGCAGGACACCATCGGGGGCTTCAACGCCATGCTGGAGCGGCAGAAGCAGCAGGAAGGCGAGGTGAACGTTACCACCATCCTCTTTGACCATCATGTGGAGCTGCTCCACGACCGTTTTCCGCTGGAGGAGGTCGCACCCCTGACCGAAAAAGATTACTACGTCCGGGGCTGCACCGCTCTGCTGGACGCTATGGGGATGGGTCTGGAAAAGATGGTAAATGTGCAGCGCCACCTGCCGGAGGACCGGAGGGCAGACAAGGTGATCTTTGTCATCACCACCGATGGGCTGGAAAATGCCAGCAAGCGTTTCAGCTATCAGGAGATCCGCCGGATGATCCAGAAGGAAAAACAGCAGTACGGCTGGGAATTCCTGTTCCTGGGGGCAAACATGGACGCCGTGCAGGAGGCAGCACGGTTTGGCATCGGGGCGGACCGGGCGGTGCGGTTTGAGAACGATGCACAGGGCGTGGCAGTCAACTACCATACGGTCAGCGAAACGGTTTGCCGGATGCGGCAGGCAGACTGCCCGGCATCCGTCGGCGCAGAGTGGAAAGAAGAAATCGAGGCGGATTTTGCAAGCCGCCATCACGAATAAGGAGGAAAACGGGATGCTGGGAGCCATTATGGGGGATATTGTGGGCAGCCCCTACGAATTTGACCACAACAACTATAAGCACAAGGGTTTTCCTCTTTTCAGCGAGGGATCCCAGTTCACCGATGACACGGTGATGACCGTGGCGGTGGCAAAGGGACTGATCGAGGGCAAAGGGGACCCGGACCGGACCTTTGAGGAGGTCCGGCGGGAGATGCGGTACTGGGGAAACGCCTACCCCCATGCGGGCTACGGCGGGATGTTCCGCCGCTGGCTCCGGGTGCGGGACCCGCAGCCCTACAACAGCTTTGGCAACGGCTCCGCCATGCGGGTGGCAGCGGCAGGCTGGCTCTTTGATACGCTGGAAAAAACGCTGGAAATGGCAAAGGTCACCGCCGAGGTCACCCACAACCACCCGGAGGGCATCAAGGGCGCACAGGCAGCAGCCGCCGCCGTCTTTCTGGCACGCACCGGGCACAGCAAACCGGAGATCCGGCAGTATGTGGAGGAGACTTTCGGCTACGATCTGAGCCGCAGCTGCGACGAGATCCGCCTGGGCTACCACCACGTGGAGACCTGTCAGGAAACGGTGCCGGAGGCGATCACCGCTTTTCTGGAAAGCACCGGCTTTGAGGACGCCCTCCGCAACGCAGTCTCTCTGGGCGGGGACAGCGATACCCTTGCCTGCATCACCGGCGGCATTGCCGAGGCGTTTTACGGGATGCCGGAGGAGCTGAAGCGGGAGACCTTGAGCCGTCTGCCCGGGGATCTGCTGGACATCTACGAGCTGTTTTTGGACGAAGCATGGGAAAAGGTCGCCGCCCTGCAGGGCTGAAGAACGGGATACAGGCAGGCTGCCGCACAGAGCATGGTGCGGCAGCTTTTGTTTTGCACCGGTGATTGAAGGGCGGGGCGCACTGTGGTAGAATGGAGAAAACAGGGAGAGGACGGGAAAATATGAACATCACAGTTTATCTGGGGGCAAGCGAAGGCAGCGACCCGGCGCTGAGCCGGGCGGTGCAGGAGTTTGGGAGATGGATCGGAGAAAGCGGCAATGCGCTGGTCTACGGCGGCTCCCGCTCCGGGCTTATGGGGATGCTTGCCGACAGCGTTCTGGCTGCCGGCGGGGAAGTGACCGGGGTGGAACCGGAGTTTTTTATCGAAAGCGAGTTTCAGCACGAAGGTCTTACAAAGCTCATCGTCACCAAAGATATGTCGGAGCGGAAAAACCGGATGATCCAGCTGGGGGATGCCTTTGTTGCCTTTCCCGGCGGCACCGGGACGCTGGAGGAAATCACCGAGATCATGTCCCGGGTGTCCCTGAAACTGCTGGACGCCCCCTGCATCCTCTACGACCTGAAGGGCTACTATCAGGGGCTGCGGACCCTGCTGGACCACATGATCGAAACGGGGCTGTCCTCCGAGGCACGGCAGCAGGGCATCTATTTTGCCCGGGATCTGGAGGAGATCCAAAGGATCCTGTGCTGCGGGAAATAAAATGGCATTTTTTGCAAAAAAGCCGGGAAAGATGCAATGATCCGCCCCGCCCGTTCGTATAAAAAGTGTGAGACCGGACTTTGCAGAAGGAGGAAGCACCATGGCAGTGTTGGAAAAGACCATCCGGAACCGGGAGTTTGACACCCTGCTGCACCGGCTGGAACGGGAGATCCCGGACAGCAGCTGGTCGGCGGAGCTGGAGGCAGGCAGCGATTTTCGGGAAGAAGACGCCCGGTGCAGCGTCCGGGTGTTTGAACGGTACAGCGTCGTGGGCGGCAACCGCCTGAGCTTGACCCTGACCCTGTTTCAGAAAGGAAAAGGTCCCATCCGGCTGTCGGCGATCACCGCCGGCGGCAGTCAGGCAGTCTTTTTTAAGGTGAATACCCTTGGAGAAGAGGCGTTTCTGGAGGACCTGAAAGAATTGCTGGAAAATATTCTGGAGGAATAAACTATGATCTACGGTGGATTGGATATGCTGTTCAGTCTGTTGTTCCCGCTGGTATTTCTGCTGGCGCTGGGGACCATCCTGTTTACCCTTGTGGGAAATCTCCGCACATGGAACAAAAACAACCACTCTCCCCGGCTGACGGTGCAGGCAGTGGTGGTGGCAAAGCGGACGCAGGTGTCCCGCCATCAGCATGCCAACGCCGGGGACGCCACCGGTGCCCACGGCTGCACCACCGGCAGTTTTACCACCTACTATGTTACTTTTCAGGTAGAAAGCGGCGACCGCATGGAGCTGCAGGTGGACGGCGCAGAATACGGGATGCTGGTAGAGGGGGATACGGGGAAGCTGAGCTTTCAGGGCACCCGGTATCTGGGCTTCCAGCGGGACTGAGAACCGAAGCACCGGCTGCCACGGCAGCGTGACCCCACAGGCACAAAACGCCTGTGGGGATCTTTAGAGATATAAACCGCAAAGACCCCTGTGGGTGCATTCGCAGCACCTGCAGGGGTCTTTGCGGTTGTTCTGCGTGCAGCAGTCTCTGCTTTTTTTCGGGAAATGCCGCCTTTGCCCTGCCGGAGAGCCGGGGAAGGACGCAGATCTCCGGCGGATTTGACAAAAATGTCACAAAAAGTTTATGTTGAATGCCGAAATTCTTGTGGAATGCTAGGTAATTGTTGTAAAAGTGATAAAAGTGTGTTACCTTGAATACAACATTGTGCACGCGCTGGCGCAGACGAACTCGCGTCTGGCGGCGGGTGCAGGAAAAAAGGAGAATATCCATGAGAAAAGCAAAGCAAAGCATCCGGCGCAGTGTCGCCGGGCTGCTGGCAGGTGCGCTGCTGATGGGCATGACTCCCGCTGCTGCGTTTGCAGAGGAAGCATCCTCTGGGACGGGCAGCTGGCAGTTCAAGGCATTTGGCACCTCCACCGCAGCAGCAGTCAACACCATTGCCGAGGGAGCAGACATCCACGGCAAGGTCACCCTGAACTCCTGCACCATCAAGGAAGATGGCACCATCAACAAGAAGGGCGGCAAGCTGGTGGCGGACTCTCCCGCCGACGGCATTTCCTTCTACTACACCACCATTGATCCCACCAAGGAGAACTTCTGCCTGCAGGCGGATGTGACCATCGACTATGTGAACCCGGCTCCCGACGGACAGGAGGGCTTTGCCCTGATGCTGCGGGATACCATCAGCGGTTCCGGCAGCTACTTCTCCAACCAGATCTCGGTCACCGGCACCAAGCTGCCTCTGGACGGAGTGGAGATCAAGGACGCTGTGGGCGTCCGCAGCTACACCGGCATCATCTCCAACGAGACCGCCGCCTCCAATGAGGTAAAGGCAGACCGGAAGGCATTCAGCAGCCAGACCATCAAGCAGGGGGATACCTACCGGGTGAGCCTTGCAAAGACCGACAACAGCTATGTGGCGACCCAGTACGCCATCAACGCCGACGGCACCACCGGGGCAGTGGTGGGCTCCTCCACCCTGTACATCCCGGCAAAGGACAGCGCTGCCACCAGCGTTTCCAAGTATACGGAGCTTGCCGACCCCATGACCGTGCAGGAGGCAAACAAGGCATACCTTGGCTTTGCCGCTGCCCGGGGCATGAACGTCACCTTCTCCAATATCCACTACACCACCAGTGCATGGAACGCCTCGGAGTGGACCCTCCAGCCCACCAGCTATGTGGACCCGGAGTACCAGATCACCAGCCCTGCCACCTGCACCGGCAGCAGCTATGAACTGGTGTTCCAGACCAACGCCGACGGCGCTGCCACCGTGTACGCCAACGGCAAGGTGGTGGAAAAGAACATCCCCGTAAAGGCAGGGGAGAGCGTGGCAAAGAGCTGTGAGGTAAAGGGCGATACTACCTTCAAGGTAGTGTTCACCCCGGATAAGAACTACGTCATCAGCGCCTTTGAGAAGCTCAGCAGCTACAAGACTGCCACCATGGAAAAGAAGGTGACCCGCCGGGCACTGGGCGAAAACGGCGTCATCGTGGTGACCCCCGAAGGCAGCGTTTCCAACGGCGGCACCAGCGCCGGGGACGCTGTGGACCTGCAGACGGCGCTGAATTACGCCGCCCCGGGGCAGACCATCCAGCTGGCAAGCGGCACCTACGCTCTTACCGGTGAGCTGAAGGTGGAGCAGGGTCGTGACGGCACCGCCGACGCCCCCATCACCATGACCACCGCAGACGGCAAGTTTGCTACTCTGGACTTTGGCGGCGTGGGCACCGGCTTCAGCCTCTGGGGCAGCTACTGGAACATCAGCAAGCTGAACATCACCAACACCAAAGACGGTGCCAAGGGTATGCAGCTGGCAGGCAGCCACTGTGTGCTGGAGCGGATGAACTTCTACAACAACGGCAACACCGGTCTGCAGGTCTCCGGTCTGTCTACGGACAGCAAGGCACTGTGGCCCAGCTACAACACCGTCAAGAACTGCACCTCCATGAACAACGCAGACCGCGCCATGGAGGACGCCGACGGCTTTGCCGCCAAGCTCACCGCCGGTGAGGGCAACGTCTTTGAGGGCTGCATCGCCGCCTACAACGCCGACGATGGCTGGGACCTGTTTGCCAAGGCGGCAACCGGTTCCATCGGCGCTGTCACCATCCGGGACTGCGTTGCCTACAAGAATGGCTACCTGATGCTTGCCGCCGAGCCGGTGAAAAAGCAGCCCCTGCAGTTCCCCACCGTCAGCTGTGACGATGACGGCAACCTGAGCTTTGACAATGTGGCAGTGACTGTGGAGGCGGGCAACGGCAACGGCTTCAAGATGGGCGGCACCAACCTGCCCGGCAACCACAAGCTGCTGAACTCCATCTCCTACGACAACGCTGCCAAGGGCATCGACTCCAACTCCTGCCCCGATGTGAAGGTGTACAACTCCACCTCCTACAACAACGAGGGCTATAACGTGGCGCTCTACACCGGCAACAAGTCTGCAGTCACCGACTACGCTGCCGAGGGCATCCTTTCCTTCCGCAAGGGCACCGAGGGCAAGGAGCAGCTGGCGCTCCAGAACCAGAACAGCGGTGCAGTCTACGGCACGGACAACTTCTACTGGGATCCCGATACCGGCACCAGCCACAACAAGTCCACCCACACCGTCACCGTGAAGGAGAGCTGGTTCCAGAGTCTGGACACCTCTGTGGCTCCCACCCGGAAGGCAGACGGAAGCATCGAGATGCACGGTCTGCTGCTGCTGACCGCCGAAGGTCTTGCTGCCTCCGATGCAGGCGCACGGGGCGCTGCCTGGGGACAGGAAGAAGCAACCAAGGCAACCATCTGGGTGGTGGGCGACTCCACCGTTTCTCCCTTCAACGACAGCTACTACCTGCCTCGGGAGGGCTACGGCGAGGAGATCGAAAACTACTTCAACGCCAACGTCTACAATCTGGCAGTGTCCGGCGCATCCAGCAAGGACTTTACCGGCATGGCAAACTACAAGACCCTGCTGCAGGGCTCCGACACGGTGCCTGCACTGGGCGACGCTTCCGGCGATAAGTTCCTGATCATCGGCTTTGGTCACAACGACGAAAAGACCGAGCCTGCCCGGTACACCAACCCCAACGGCGACTACAGGACCGAGGGCTCCTTTGCCCACAGCCTCTATGTAAACTACATCCAGCCTGCGCTGGAGCGGGGAGTCATCCCGGTGGTGTGCACCCCCATCGCCCGCCTTACCGATGCCAACACGGTGGAAAGCTATAACAGCGACGCCGGGCACAAGACCGAAACGGTCACCATCGGGGATACGGTCTACGAGGGCGGCGACTATGCGCAGGCGATCCGCACCATGTGCAGCGAGCTGCATCTGATCTGCGTGGAGCTTACGGATGCCACCATTAAAGAAAACGTGGCTATGGGCAAAAAGGCACAGTACACCCACTGCTTCTCCGGCGCAAAGGAAGGCAGAAAGGGTGAGCTGATCCCCACCGGTCTGGACCAGACCCACACCAACAGCTACGGCGCAAAGCTGAATGCATGGCTCATAGACCAGCTCACCGCCGAGACTCCTCTGGGTGCTTACAGCAAGCACAAGGCAAAGCCCACCTATAAGCAGTTCTACGGGGATGCAGCCAACCCGGACTACGTACCCTCCCACTACGCTGCTCCCACCCAAAGCAGTAAGCTGTGGACCTCCTACACCGGTGCCGACGGCACCGTGTGGAACGGTTCGGTCCTTGGCAACGTGGGCGGCAGCGACAAGATCTCCGGCGGTGACTTTACGGCTGTGGTGGATGGACAGAACATCACCCTGGGCGTAGCAAACAACCGGGGCAAGATCGCTTCCAATGTGGACGGTCTCATGATGTACTACGTCCAGCTGCCGGCAGGCACCAGCTTTACCCTTACTGCCAAAGCAAAGGTGAACTCTCTGGCAAAGAACAATCAGGTGTCCTTTGGTCTCATGGCACGGGATGAGATGTACGTGGATACCAGCATCTCCGACCCCATGGGCGATTACGTGGCAGTGGGTACCCGGAATCAGGGTGCGGTCAACTGCTTCGGACGCAAGAGCGGCGCCCTCTACGACGGTCCCGCCGCTACGGCGAAGTACGGCGCAGGGGACACCGTGGACCTGAAGCTGGTGGGTACCGCCGACGGCTTCACCCTGACCTACGGCGACAACGACACCGCCTCCGCCGGCTTTGACTACAGCCTGACGGCAGTGGACCCGGATTACATCTATGTGGGCTTCTACGTTGCCCGCAACGCCAACGTGACCTTCAGCGATGTGCAGCTGACCACCAGCGGCGTTTCCTCCGGTTCCGGGCTGAAGGCAGCGTGGAAGAAGCTTGCCGGCATCTTCTCGTTCTGATCCTGTTTTATCGCTAGGCAAGAAATTTGTGCCCCCGGGAGAGCAGACTGCTCCTCCGGGGGCATTTTTTGCGCCGGCTGTCTTTCCAGCGGCGACAAATCATGGTATGATAGAAGGCAATGGAACAACGCCGTAAAAAGCGGCAATTTTAACAGAAAGTGACGGATGAGACTATGCTGACCTATACCTATGTCTCCAAAGGGGAGTTTGCCCTGATGGAAAAACCCAAGCCGGTGCTGCTGGAGGACCGGGACGCCATTGTAAAGGTGACCCTTGCCAGCATCTGCTCCAGCGACCTGCACATCAAGCACGGCAGTGTGCCCCGGGCGGTGCCGGGCATCACTGTGGGACACGAGATGGTAGGCGTGGTGGAACAGGTGGGCAGTGCAGTGACCAGCGTAAAGCCCGGAGACCGGGTGACGGTGAACGTGGAGACCTTCTGCGGGGAGTGTTTCTTCTGCAAAAAGGGCTTTGTGAACAACTGCACCGACAAAAACGGCGGCTGGGCACTGGGCTGCCGCATAGACGGCGGGCAGGCGGAGTATGTGCGGGTGCCCTTTGCGGATCAGGGTCTGAATAAGATCCCGGACAGCGTCACCGACCGGCAGGCGCTGCTGGTGGGAGATGTGCTTGCCACCGGCTACTGGGCGGCGCAGATCTCCCAGATCACCCCGGAGGATACGGTGCTGATCCTGGGAGCAGGTCCCACCGGCATCTGCACCCTGCTGTGCGTCATGCTGCAAAAGCCCAAGCGGATCATCGTCTGCGAAAAGGACGAGAGCCGCCTGCAGTTCATCCGGCAGCACTACCCGCAGGTGCTGACGGTGACCCCGGAGCAGTGCGAGGACTTTGTGCAGGAAAACAGCGACCACGGCGGGGCAGACGTGGTGCTGGAGGTGGCAGGAGCAGACTCCACCTTCCGGATGGCGTGGCAGTGCGCCCGCCCCAATGCCATCGTCACGGTGGTGGCGCTTTACGACAAGCCCCAGACCCTGCCGCTGCCGGAGATGTACGGCAAGAACCTTACCTTCAAGACCGGCGGTGTGGACGGCTGCAACTGCGCCGAGACGCTGGAGCTGATCCGGGAGGGCAAGATCGATACGGAACCCCTGATCACCCACACCTACCCCCTGAGCCGCATTCAGGAGGCGTACGACCTCTTTGAAAACAAGCGGGACGGGGTCATCAAGGTGGCGGTGGAGTGCTGACCGGCTTCCTTGCTTTCGGGGGCGCAACCTGTTATAATCGAAGCAAAGAAAGAAAAAAGGAGCGTTTCCGGCATGAAAATCGCAGTCACTTACGAAAACGGTCACATCTTCCAGCATTTTGGACACACGGAGCAGTTTAAGATCTACACCGTTGCAGAGGGCAAGGTCCTTGCCAGCGAGGTGGTCAGCACCAACGGCAGCGGTCACGGTGCACTGGCAGGCTTTCTGCTGCAGCAGGGCGTGGATGTCCTGATCTGCGGCGGCATCGGCGGCGGTGCCCAGAACGCTCTGGCACAGGCTGGCATCAAGCTGTACGGCGGTGTCAGCGGCGAGGCAGACCAGGCGGTCAACGCCCTGATCAACGGCGATCTGGCTTACGACCCCAACGTCCAGTGCAGCCACCACCAGCACAGCGAGGGTCACAGCTGCGGCAGCAACGGCTGCGGCAGCCATAACTGCGGCGATCACGGCTGCCACTGAGCAAGGCTCCGGACAGAAAACTGAACCATAAGGCACCCCCGACAGCTTTCCGGCTCTGCAAAGGAGCAAAAGCGCCGGGGGTGCTTTTTGCCTGTCCCGCTTGTGTTCCGCAGGGGAATGTGGTAGGATGGAGACATCCCGTAAGGACGTAACAGAAAGGAAGCACAGATGGCGATCAGACTGGTGTGCAGCGACATTGACGGTACGCTGCTGCAATACGGCAAAAAAGAACTGGAAGGCGAGATCTTTGAGCAGATCCGCCAGCTGCACCGGCGGGGGATCCTGTTCTGTCCCGCCTCCGGACGACAGTACACCAGCCTGCGCAGGCTCTTTGCGCCGGTGGCGGAGCACTGCGTCTTTTTGTGCGAAAACGGCGGTGTGATCTACAAAGACGAACAGTGCATCGCCAAAAATCCCATGCCCCGGGCACTGGCGGAGGAGATCGCCATGGACATGTGGACCCGCAGCGACGGGCAGGGGGAAGTGATGCTCTCCGGGCAGAACACCGCCTACCTGATGGAGCGGGGCTTGGGGATGCTCAAACGGGTGCAGTTTGTGGGCAACCACTACAAGATCATCCACAGCCCCCGGGAGGTGCCGGAGCCCATCACCAAGGTGTCGGTGTACCTCCACCAAGGGGTGGAGGGCTACGTGGACCGGTTCGTTCCCCGGTGGAAGGAGGCAAACTGCGCCGTGGCAGGTCCGCTGTGGATCGATACCACCTTTGCCAACAAGGGTATGGGGGTCCGGTCGGTGTGCCGGACGCTGGGCATCGGGCTGGAAGAGGTAATGGCGTTTGGGGACAACTACAACGACGTGTCCATGCTGGATGCGGCGGGGGTGCCCTACATCATGGACAGCGCCGCCGCCCCCCTGCGGGAAAAATACCCCCTCTACACCCCTCGCCCGGAGGATATTCTGCGGCAGCTTCTGCAGGATTGACCACCCGGAAAAACTGAAAATACGCAAAAAGACCCGCCTGCGCCGCCGGAAACTCCGGGGCAAACAGGCGGGTCCTGTTGTATGCAGAAACGATCTTATCGGGGGTCAGAACACCGCCGGGACGATCCTGTGGGCGTCCACGTCCACCACGCCGTAGGTGTTCAGCCGCAGTTTGGGGATCACCGGCAGGCTTACAAAGGCAAGGGTCATAAAGGGGTCGATGTCTCCGGAGATGCCGGCTGCCTTCAGGGCGGCTTTCAGCGCCTGCAGCTTTTCTTCCACTGCCTGGGCGCTCTCGGTGCTCATGAGACCTGCCACCGGCAGTGCCAGCTCTCCCACGACCCTGCCGTTTGCCGCAAAGGCAAGCCCGCCCCGGTTCCTCCGCACCATGTTGGCGGCAAGCACCATGTCGGCGTCGTTGGTGCCTGCCACGATGAGGTTGTGGGAGTCGTGGGCGATGCTGGAAGCAACGGCACCGCAGGTGAGACCGTAGCCTCCCAGAAAGCCCAGCCCCACATGACCGGTGCGGTGGTGCCGCTCAAAGACCGCCAGTTTCACGATCTGTTCCGCCACATCCACCCCGGCGGCGGTGCCGGGATGCCGGCAGAGGGGGCGGATGACCTCTTGGGTCATAAGCTCGTGGGGGGTGAGCCGGATGACCCGCTGCCGGCTGCCGGTGTCTTTCAGCTCCAGATCCCGGAGGGTCACCTCATCCATGGCAAAGGAATCCATGACCCGGGGGAACCGGGCAGGGTCCACGGTGAGGGAGGCGGGGTTCAGCACCCTGCCGTCAGCCGCTGCCAGCCTGCCGTTTTTATAGACCTTTTCCACGGTGAACTGTTCCAGATCCGACACCACCACAAGGTCTGCAGCATAGCCCGGTGCCACCGCACCCTGCCCCCGTAGCCCGAAATAACGGGCAGGGATCAGGCTGCCCATTTTTATGGCGATCACCGGGTCCACCCCGCTGCGGATCGCCTTGCGGATGTTGTAGTCCATGTGTCCGCCCCGGAGCAGGTCCCCGGGGTGCTTGTCGTCGGTGACCAGCATACAGCGGTCACAGTAAGGCTCCCGGAACAGAGGCAGCAGAGCGTCCATGTTCTTGGCGGCGGTGCCCTCCCGCACCATGATGTACTGCCCCCGGCGGAGCTTTTCCATTGCCTCGGCAAGGGTGGAGCACTCGTGGTCCGAGCAGACCCCTGCGGCAATGTAGGCGTTGAGGTCTTTGCCGGTAAGCAGGGGAGCGTGACCGTCTACGATCTTGTTAGCGTCGGCGCAGTCCGCCAGCTTTTGCAGGATGCCCGGGTCGCAGCGCACGGTGCCGTAGGAGTTCATCAGCTCTGCCAGACCCAGGACCCGGGGGTCCCGATAGTAGGGGCGGAGAGCATCGGCGTCCAGCACCGCCCCGGATTCGTCCAGGTCCGTTGCCGGTACGCAGGAGGGCAGCATAAAGTACACCGAAAGTGCCAGATCCCGGGTGGTCTCCAGCATGAAATCCAGCCCTTGGGTCCCGGCAACATTGGCGATCTCGTGGGGGTCGGTGACAACGGCGGTGGTGCCGTGGGGCAGCACCGCCTGTTCAAAGGCAGCACCGCAGAGCATGGAGCTTTCGATATGGATGTGTCCGTCTATGAACCCGGGGCAGAGATAGCTGCCCTGCAGGTCCACCTCGGTCGCTCCGGTATAACTGCCTACTCCCACGATCCGGCTGCCGCAGATCGCCACGTCTGCCGCCTCGATCTCGTTGGTGAACACATTGACCACCCGGGCATTCTTCAGCACCAGGTCGGCAGCTGTCTCTCCCCGTGCTGCGGTGAGCTGCTCTTTCAGCATTTCAGTCTGCATAACGATCTCCTGTCTGCTTTTTTCAAAGCCGATGACGGGGGCGGTCCCCCCGCAGGTTTTCCATAAGCATAGCACAGAAATGCAGGTTTGACAAATAGTTTATTCCGGGTGCCGCCGGTCCGGGATACCGATGTCAGTGCAGGGGCGTTACTTCCGGCTGGTGAGCCGGTTCAGCAGCATCACTGCAAGAACGATGACCCCGATGACAAGGATAATGCCCAGCATACCGATGAGCATAATGGGCAGGGTGGTCATCCAGGAAGAAAGATGAAGCATGGGATTACCTCCTTCAGGCAAGCAGGGTCAGGATCAGTCCGCCGGCAATGACCGAGGCGATCTGTCCCGACACGTTGACGCTGATGGAATACATCAGCAGGAAATTCTGGTTGTCCTCTTCCAGACCCATCTTGTTCACCACCCGTCCGCTCATGGGAAAGGCGGAGATGCCGGCGGCACCGATCATGGGGTTCAGCTTTTTGCCCTCCGGCAAAAAGAGGTTCAGTGCCTTGGCAAACAGCACGCCGCCGGCGGTGTCAAAGACGAAGGCGACCAGACCCAGCGCAAGGATCAGCAGGGTGTCGGGACGGACGAACTGCTGGGCGGTCATCTGTCCGGCAACGGTAAGACCCAGCAGAATGGTGATCAGGTTTGCCAGCACGTTCTGTGCCGTCTCGCTGAGGACGTTCAGCACCCCGCATTCCCGCAGCAGGTTGCCGAACATCAAAAAGCCCACCAGCGCCACGCTGGCAGGAGCCACCATGCCTGCAATGACGGTGACCACGATGGGGAACAGGATCTTGGTGAGCTGGGTGACGTTGCCTTTCTCGTAGGGCATCCGGATGCGGCGCTCCTTCCGGGTGGTCAGCAGCCGGATCACCGGAGGCTGCACCATGGGCACCAGTGCCATGTAGCTGTACGCCGCCACCATGATGGCACCCAGATACTGGGAGTTCAGGGTGTTTGCCACAAAGATGGCAGTGGGACCGTCCGCTGCGCCGATGACCGCAATGGAAGCGGCGTCTTTGAGGTCAAAGAAGAAACCGGCAACAAACAGGGTGAAAAAGATGCCAAACTGGGCGGCTGCGCCAAAAAGCATCAGCCAGGGTTTTTCCAGCAGGGGACCAAAGTCGATCATGGCACCGATGCCGATGAAGAGCAGCAGGGGAAACAGCTCGTTGGACATGCCCGCCTCAAACAGGGCGGAGATGGGTCCCACGGTGTCTCCCTGGGTGATGGCACCCGACAGGGGCAGGTTTACCAGAATGGCGCCAAAGCCCATGGGAAGCAGCAGGCTGGGCTCCATCTTTTTGGCAATGGCGAGATAGATCAGCAGCCCGCCGATGCCCCACATCACCACCATCTGCCAGGTCAGGTTCCCAAAGTTGGAAAACAGACTTGCGAATGTGTTCAGAATGTTCATAGGGTTCTTACCTCCTTGTGTTCCGGTGCGGCGGCAAGAAAAAAAGACCTCTGCCACAGCACCTGTCTGTGACAAAAGTCTCAAGCCAACACATGACATCGGGCATTTCTGCCGTGATGACGCTGCCATGCAGCAGCAGCCGCATGACCCGGCAGCTGCCCTTTACTCCCCTTTATCGTGTCTATTGATAGCAGACACCGGAGCGGTTGTCAAGATGGATTTACCACTCTTTGCCGGTTTTTAGGGGGCGGGGCAGGGACTTTGCAATAAAATCCCGGCAGAAGGGGGCAGCTTGTGGTATACTGTAAAAAGTCCGGGGGAATGCCCGGCAGGAATACAAAAAAGAGGGATACCATACTGTGAAGATCGCATATTATCATCTGCCGGGGCTGTTTGAGTTTTACCCGCTGTACCGGCTGTTTCTGCCGTTGTATCGGCAGCATCGGGAGTGGTTTTACGACTGGTGCCGCATCGGGTCCATCTACGGCGCACCGCAAAACTGCATCTGGGGCGGGGGAAGGGTGTCCTGGGGGGATGCCGACCCCCGGCAGGTGCTGGAGCTGCTGGGGGAGTACGGCATCTCCGCTCGGCTCACCTTTAGCAATTCTCTGCTGGAGCCACGGCATCTGGAGGACCCCCGGTGCAACGAGCTGTGCCGGCTGTTCAGCTGCGGCGGCACCCAAAACGGGGTCATCGTCCACTCGGAGCTGCTGACCGACTACCTGCGCCGGAGCTACCCCCGGCTGTACCTTGTGTCCTCCACCACCAAGGTGCTGACCGAGTTCTGCCAGCTGCAACAGGAGCTGAAACGGCAGGAGTTCCGCTATGTGGTGCCGGATTTTCGGCTGAACCGGGACCTTGCCCGGCTGGATGCCCTGCCAGGATACCAGAAAGACAAGGTGGAGTTTCTCTGCAATGAGTGCTGTTGGTTCGGCTGCAAAGACCGCCGTCGCTGCTATGAGACGGTGAGCCGCCAGAACCTGGGACAGGACTGTCCGGATCATCGCTGTGCGGCCCCCGGCGGGGAGGAAGGGTACCGGTTTTCCAAAGCAATGGAGAATCCGGGCTTCATCGGCGTGGAGCAGATCCGGGACATCTACCTGCCCATGGGCTTTTCCAACTTCAAGATCGAGGGCAGGGGACTGGGCAGCGCTTTGGTGCTGGAATTTCTGCTGTACTACCTGACAAAGCCGGAGTACCAGCTCCATGTGCGGGAAAAGATCTATCTGGACACTATGCTGGACCTGTTCTGAAGCCCGGGCGCAGGAGAAGCTTTTCTCCCGGGAGGACTTTTCCCCGGGAGGGAACCGTGATACAATAAAGCTGTATTTTGCAAAGTGCACCGGCTCCGGCGGGAAAGGCTGCCGGGTGACGGGCATTTCAGAAGGGGCGAAAGTTTATGGCTGTAAGAAAAGTATATCTTTCACTGGCGGAATTTCCTTATGCCAAGGAGGTGCCGGTGACCTTTCCGTGGTCCAACGGCTCCAAGCACCAGAACATTCAGGCGGTGCTGGACACCTTCCACGATGTGTATCCGGAGATACCGGTGCTGGAGGTGAGTCTTGCCTCTGCCCAGCCGGAAGGGGTGGGAGTGGCGGCAATGAAGCTGCCTTTGCGCCTTGCCGACGGGAAGGAACTGCCGGTGGGTGTTGTCTATCAGGGGTCCAAGGTGTTTGAAAATGGCGGACCCTACACGGACCTGTGGCAGCTGTCCCACCAGAAGGTACAGAAGGACCCCCGGCTCCACCAGAGCGGCAGGTGCATCGGCTACCGGCTGGAAGGGAGGGACTACCCGGCGGAGCCTCACCCCTACGCCTTTTTCAACTGGCTCTACTGTCGGGCGCTGGCGCAGGACCCGGACCGGGGGCAGGAGCTGCTGCGATACGGGGCATTTTCGGATCTGGATCTGGGCAGCGCCAAGACGGACCGGAACAGTCCCGCCCGTGCCGCCGCCGTCTACGGCGGGCTTAAAGCGGCAGGCAGACTGGATTGCCTTGCCTCCTACGAGGCATTTGTGGCGGTGACCTGTGAGGGAGCAGAACCGGTGTCCCCGGAGCCGGAAGCAGCTACACCCCTGCCGGAACCGCAGGAGACCCCGGAGCCGCCCCTGCAGGAAAATGCTCCGGCGCCGGAGACCCCTGTGCCGGAAACTGCGGCACCGGAGGCAGCACCGGAGGACAGGGTACCCCCTGCCCCGGAACAGATCGAGGAGATCTGCCGTGCCCCCAAAGCGAAGAGCCTGATGATCTCTCTGGCAAAGAATGCGGCGTGCCCCGCCAATTCCGCCGCCGGGGCGGTGCGGGCAGGGCGGGGACTGGTGCTGACAAGCTACCGCAAGGCACTGGAAGAAAACACCCTTGTGATCAACCCGGAGAAAAATAAGATCGTTTTTCCGCTGGAAAATCCGGACAACGGCTTTTCCACCACCGGACAGCTGACCCGGTGCCCCACCTTTGTGCAGGGGTGGAAGCTCAGCTACCAGCCCTGCGAGCTGCCGCCGGAGCCTGCCGCCCCGGCAGAGCAAAAACCGCCGGTGTACCCCACGGCAGAGGAGTATCTGGTGAGCCGGGGCTATACCATCACCCAGCAGGTGCAGACCCGGGATCTGCCGCCACTGGCGGTGCAGAAACTGGCATGGGACACCGGCAGGGCGCTGGCAGACCCGGTGGTGGCGGCGTTTTTGCAATTCATCCGCAGTCACTTGCAGTTCCACGATTCCTTTACCTTCCGGATGCCCAAAGACGCTTCCCAGGACTCCCGGGAACTGGTGGTGGAGCTGGCGCAGAGCTGGGACCATCTGGGGCTGTTTGCGGTATGCAGCGCCAGCCCCCTGCGGATCATCTGCAAGCTTGCCTCGGAAAATGAGGCGGTGCGGAACTTTGCCAGCGGGCACTGGCTGGAGCTGTATGTGGTGCACTGTGTCCAGCAATTGCTGGACCGGTACCGGACCCAGCAGAATGCGGTGGTGTCCCTGTGCTCCAACGTGATCCTGTCCGACTCCCCGGAGGTCAGCTCCGCCCACGAGCTGGACGTGGCATTCTCGGTGAACGGGGCGTTTTTCTGGATCGAGGCAAAGTCCTCCAGTCGGAACATCGACTACGGCAAATATGCGGATCTGTGCAATAAATTGCAGGTATCTCCGGACCGGTTGCTGCTGGTAAACAGCGACTTGACAGAGGAGGACTGCCGGGGGGTCGCCTATTTCTGGCCCTACCGGGTGGCAAACTGCGCCACCATGACCGAAAAGCTGGAGGAGATGATCCGCGGCGCATTGCAGAACGATGGTGCAGCGGAAAGCTGACAGAAAGGAACCTGTATGGAGAGACCCAGAGACGAAGGTTTGCAGGGCAACGAAAGGATCGAAGAGGCGATCGCCCTGCTGCAGCAGCACCCCACTCAGGAGCTGCTGGCACATGCCCTTACGGTGATCCGGCGGCGGATGCAGGCAGGAGGGCAGCTGGTGGTGGCGGTGGAGCCGGACCTTGCAGGAGGGATGCGGCTGGGCACCCTGACCATCCCGGAAGGCGGGGTGTGGTGGTACGCCTTTACCAGTTTTGAAGAGCAGATGAAGGGGGCAGCGTCGGTGCAGTCCACTTTTCTGGCAGAGATGGACCGGCTTTTTGATCAGGCAATGACGGTGCCGGAGATCCGGGGCATCATCCTGAACCCCTGGAACCGCACCATCCAGCTGGACAAGACCCTGCTGGGGATCCTGAAACCCGGCGCCGGGGCAGCCGGACGATGAGCCCGATGCTCCATAAGTTTTTTGAACGTACAAAAAAGAGGCTGTGACCGGATGGCGTCACAGCCTCTTTTTGGATTATGGATAGAGTGGGGCAGCCCTCAGTCCCCCACGAACTCGCCTTTCAGGGCAAACATATGGTTCATGGGACCGGAGCCCTTTCCCAGATCCAGCATGGCGGCAAGGGCACCGGAAATGTACGCCTTGGCACGCTCCACCGAGGTGTCCAGATCGTAGCCCTTGGCAAGGTTGGAGGCAATGGCGCTGGACAGGGTGCAGCCGGTGCCGTGGGTGTTGGGGTTGTCGATGCGTCTGCCCCGGAACCACTTGCCGGTACCGCTGCGCCACAGCAGGTCGTCGGCGTCGTTGATCTGGTGCCCACCCTTGCACAGCACGGCGCAGCCGTACCGCTCACTGATGCATCGGGCAGCAGCCTCCATGCCGGCGGCGTCGGTAATGGACATCCCGGCAAGGATCTCCGCCTCCGGGATGTTGGGGGTCAGCAGCTCCGCAAGGGGCAGCAGCTGCCCGGTCAGTGCCGCCACCGCATCCGCCTGCAGCAGTCTGGAGCCGGAGGTGGCGACCATCACCGGGTCCACCACGATGTGCTTTGCCTCATACTGCCGCAGCTTTTGGGCAATGGTGTGGATAAGCCCGGCAGAGGACACCATGCCGATCTTTACGGCATCGGGATAGATATCGGTAAAAACAGCGTCCAGCTGCTGGGCAAGGAACTCCGGGCTGGTCTCAAAGATACCGGTGACGCCGGTGGTGTTCTGGGCGGTGAGGGCAGTGATGGCAGTGAGGGCAAACACTCCGTTGGCAGTCATGGTCTTGATGTCTGCCTGAATGCCTGCGCCGCCGCTGGAATCGCTGCCGGCAATGGTCAATGCAGTTTTCATGGTAAAAACTCCCTTATAGTGTATTTGCTCCAAAATACCACAGTCCCCCTGCTTTTGCAAGGGGACCGGGAAGATTCAGTCCACCACCGGGATATCCAGCCCAAACTCCCGGGGGCGGAACCGGGGACAGACATTTTCGGTGATGCAGATCACCGAGGCGGCAAGGCGGCTGCCGATCTCGCAGGACTCCGGCAGGTTTTTGCCGTAGGTAAGTCCGATGACCGTGCCTGCAAAAAATGCGTCTCCGGCACCGGTGGTGTCCTTTACGTTCACCTTTTTTGCAGGGGCGATGCCCTGCTCCCCAGTGCTGCTGGCGTACACCGCCCCCTGTGCCCCCATGGTCACCACCATGCAGGGGATGTTGGCGCTGTGGACGTTCTCTGCCAACACCCGGCTCATCTGTTCCGGGGTCAGGTGGTCGTAGTCGTCAGAGAACAGCAGCCCTGCCTCCTGCTGGTTACAGACAAAACAGTCGATGTGCTGCAAAAAGTCCCGGCGCTCCATGGCGATGCTCATGTTGGACACCGCCGCAAAAACCTTTTTGTTGTACTTTTTGGCGTAGGCGAGCACCAGCTTGACGGTCTCCTTTTCCAGATCCAGCTCCAGCGCAATGCTGTCGCAGTCCCGGAAGATCTCGTCGCCCTGCTCCTCCAGCAGCCGGGTCAGGGGGGTGGTGTCCGGGCGCTTGGAGATGGCGGCGCACACATCGCCGTCATTGTCAAAGACTGCCAGCCATGTGCCCATGCCGTCGGGCACCCGCCGGATATACCGGGTGTTCACCTTGTGGTTTGCCAGCTTGTCGATGACATCCTGTCCGGTGCCGGTGTCGTCCACCAGCCCCACAAAGGTGGGGCGCAGCTCCACGTTGGCAATATCCTCCGCTACATTGCGGCTCACACCGCCGTGGACCTGTTCCACCCGCCCGGAGTTCCGTCCGCCGGGGATGTAGGCGGAAAGGGGATAGCCTTTGATATCCACAAAAACAGCGCCGATGACTACAATACCCATATAAAACCCTTTCTGTTGCGATAAAAATACAAGGCTCTGGCAGCTCTGGGCAAAAAAGCCGGGGACGGTGTCAAGACCGTACCCGGCAGTTCCGGCAGAGCCGGGAAATCACTCTGCCAGTGCGGCGTCAAGATTGGCAAGGACCTTCTGGCTCAGCAGGACAAATGCCTGCTTGGTGCGCCCGGAGGAAACGTTGGCGCAGTGGACGTTCTCCTGCAGGAAGAAGTCCTCCGGCACCGGACCGGCAGCGGCACGGGTGTCGCAGAAGAAGTGGTTGCCCGGCAGTTTCAGCCAGTCCTCCAGAGCGGTGTGGTCAAAGCCGGGACCAATGGAGGTGTTGAACAGCACCTTGCCCTGTCCCAGCTCCGCAAACTCTTCCCGACCCAGCAGCAGCACATTTTTGTTCAGGCAGGTGAACACCACCTCGCTGTCCCGCAGCAGCTGCACCAGAGGCTTATACTGCATGCCTGCCGCCTCGGCATCGGGCTTGCGGCTGCGGCTGTAGTAGGACACCTCTGCCCCCATAAATGCAAGGGCGTCGGCGATCATCCTGCCGGAGACTCCCAGACCTACGATGCCCACCTTCAGCCCGGTGATCTCCACCGGCTCGTCGCGGAGCATGGACATACCAAAGCCGTGGAGCAGCCCGATCAGTTCGTGGAGCACATACTCCACCACGCCCCGGTCGCCGTAGTCCCGGATGCCCAGCACCTTGATGCCCCGGCTCCGGGCAAAGGCGATATCCACATTGGCGCTCTCCTCAGAGTAGAGGCTGCAGCACATGCCGATGTAGCGGATGTTGGGGCACCGCTCCATGACGGCGGCACCGATGCGGGAGGTGTAGCTCACCAGCACGGCGTCGGCGTCCCCGATGCGGCGGACGATCTCGTCGTCGCTGCCGGGGATGTCCGGATACAGCACCACCTCATGGGCGTAGCGGTACAGGTCCTTCTCGGCGGAAGGGATCAGGCTTACCGGCTCAATGGCAACAAGCTTCTGGAACATCTGGCATACCTCCTGACTCAATAGAAGCAGACGGGGGAGGACAGGTTGCGCAGCAGCGCCACCACGCTCCAGCCTGCAATGGCACTGGTGCGGGAATAGATATCCACCACAGCCTTGACTCCGTCGATCTCGGCGGTGATCCGGTGGTCGTCGCCGGTCCACCCGGGCACCGAGTGCATGGTGACTCCGGTGACCTCAGGTCCGGTGGTGGCAAGGGAGGTGGCAACTGCCACGTTCACCCGGCGGGGGAAGGTAGCAATCGCCTCCTTGGCGCTGCCGGTAAAGACGGTGGTCTTTTCGGTGTCGGTGAGCAGGTGGTCCGCCCACACCGGGGTGTTGCGGAAGCCCATGGCACCGGTGTGGGTCTCGATGCCGGCGGCCTCCTGCAGCTGCTGTGCCTGCGCCATCAGGGTGACGGTCTGCAGCACATCAAAGCCGCCGATGGCACCGTTGGCAAGATGCACCTTTGCTCCGCCTTCCTTTGCGGCGGCGCAGACCTGCTGGCACAGCTCCTGATCCGCAAAGGCACCGATGGAGATGACCACCAGATGGATCCCCCGGCGCAGCACCGGCACGGCGATGGCACGGACGGTCTCCACCGAGGCGGTCTCCACCAGATACTCCGGCTCCAGAGCCAGCAGCTGGTCAAGGTCTGCACATGCCTTGCAGCCGGTGGCAGCAGCGGTCTTTTCCGCCGAGGCAAAGGTGCGGCTGGTGACGCCCACCAGCTCGTAGTCGGGCAGCAGCCCGTCCTTCCATGCCTTTGCCACGATGTTGCCCAAGAAGCCGCAGCCGATGATACCAAATTTTGTCTTCATTTCGGAAACTCCTTTTTCTGCTTCTTACATTCTTCTCCCAGTATACCACAGAACCGGATAAAATGGTATTACCCGGCGGGTTTGTTTCCAAAAGCTTCTCAGACATTCTCCGCCGGGGCGGTGGCGGCGGTGCGTACCAGATACTCCATTGCCTCCACCGGGTACAGCCCGGCAGCGGTCTCCCCCGTAAGCATCAGACTTGCCGCTCCGTCCAGCACGGCGTTGTAGACGTCGCTGACCTCGGCACGGGTGGGCACAGCGCTGTGACACATGCTGTCCAGCATCTGGGTCACCACCATAAAGGGCACCCCGGCGCTGCGGCAGGCGGCGGCAAGGTCCTTCTGACACCGGGGCAGCTGCCACAGAGGCATGGCGTTGCCCAGGTCTCCCCGGGCAATGACCACCTGATCCACCAGCGGCAGGAAATCCGGCAGGGCACGGACTCCCTCCAGATTCTCGATTTTGGCAAAGACGCGGATGTCCTCCGCTCCCGCCTCCTGCAGGGCACGGCGCAGGGCGAGAATGTCCTGTCTGCCTCGGACAAAGGGCAGCATCACCCCGGTGACCCCGCAGTCCCGGGCGATGCGGAGGTTCTGCAGGTCCTCGGCGGTAAGGGTGGGCATTTCCACCCTGAGCCCCGGGGCGGCAATGCTTTTGCGGCTTTGCAGCACCCCGCCCCGTACCACGGTGCACAGCAGGCTGTCGGTTTCCCGGCGGTCTGCCTGCACCAGAATCTTGCCGTCATCCAGCAGCAGCTGCTGCCCCGGTGCAACAGCGGCAATAAGCTCCGCCGGACAGGGAATGCCCCCGCAGCCCAGACGCACGGTGCCGCCCTCCGGCAGAGTCACCGGCTGGGGCAGCACCCCGATGCGCAGCTCCGGACCCTGCAGGTCGATGAGCAGCTGCTGCACCCCTGCCTCATGGATCCGCTCCAGCCAGTCCCGGTGGCTGGCAAGAGACCCGTGGGACAGGTTCATCCGGATGCCGGTCATGCCGGCGTCCACCATCTGCCGCAGGGTCTCCGTGTCCCCGCAGGCGGGACCGATCGTTCCATAAAAATCCATACAAAACTCCTTCTGCCAGCCACACCCCTCCGACCGGGGACGGCTGTGTTGATACCAGAAGTATAACCTCTTTTCGCTGTTTTGTAAACGTATCCCGGCGCTTTCGGCACGGGGGGCGGCAAAAAGGGCTCCAAAAGCAAACGCACCCTCCGGCATCGGATGCCAAAGGGTGCATTTGTCTATAGAAGAAGAAAGAAAAATTCAGAAGATATCGTTAAAAATCAGATGCCCTGAGTGGCGGCGATGCGTCCGGCACGGCGACCAAAGGTAACGGTGCGTCCGCAGGCAGCACCGGTGGACAGGTTGGGGTAGGTGCCGGAGAAGTATCCGCCGGAGTCGTTGCCCACCACGTACAGACCCGGGATGGGGTCGTTGTTGGTATCCACAGCGTTCATGTTCTGGTCGATCTGGATGCCGTCCATGGTGCACAGGATGTAGCCGGTGTTCTTGGCACCATAGAAGGGGGCGGTGCGGATGGCGCTCATGCGGTGCGCCTCTTTGCCAAAGTCCTCGTCCACGCCCTTGTCATACAGCTCATTGTACCGTGCCACAGTGGCTTCCAGCTGGTCTGCAGGCAGACCCAGTTTTTCGGCAAGCTGAGCGATGGTGTCGCACTGGAACACAAAACCGTTCTCCACCAGACCAGGCAGCATATTGCCCTCCACAGCCTGATAGGGGATGTTGGGGTCGGCGTTGTTGGGGAAGGGGAACATACGGCTGCAGCCGTGGGTCTTGAACTCCTGAATATAGGTTGTCCAATCGGAATCAAAGATGGTATAATGGCAGTGATCCTTGTTGAACTCGTCTGCGTGGAGGATGCCCTCGTAGGTGCCGGATTCGTTGAAGAACCGCTCGCCGCGGGAGTTTACCTTCAGGAAGGGCTGGCTGCCCATCCAGAAGAAGCCGCTCTCGCCGCCTTCGGTCTGAGCACGACCGGGCACTGCATCGGGCTTCAGGGCGGCACGGTCGAACATCATCATGCTGTGGGTGTCGTCAAACTTTGCACCTGCCCAGATGCACGCCTTGATGCCGTCGCCGGTGGCACCGGGGATGGAACCGTTCCGTCCCACGATCGCCAGATTTTCCGGCTGCAGTGCCTCCATCATGTCGTAGTTCAGGGAGTAGCCGCCGGTGCAGATGATGACGCCCTTGGAGGCGTTGATCCGCACATACTTGCCAGCTTCGTTTTCGGCAATGACGCCCACCACACGGTCGTTCTCCTTTACCAGCTCCACCATGGGGGTGTTGTACATGAACTCCACACCCAGCCCGGCGGCGTAGTCGGTAAGCACCTTTGCGCCGTCCAGCACGTTGCCGGCACCGTCATCGGAGCCGGTCCACCGGGGAGAGTGACCGGTGGCAAAGTGAATGTAACGGTCGCCGTCATCGTCGCCGCCTGCCTCATGCCACAGCTCCACGCCCCGCTCTGCCAGGCGGTCGCCGTACCAGTCGATGGTCTCGCCGGACTCTTCGCACCACAGGCGCACCAGACGCTGGTCGATGTGACCGGCAGCGATCTTAGTCATCTCGGTGATGTAATCGAACTTGTCGATCTTGGTGCCCCACTCCTTCTGGTAGCGGCTGTTGATGGCACCCAGATCGTCCCGGATGCCGCCGCTGGTGACCTTGTCGATGACCAGCGTCTTTGCACCGTTCTCGGCAGCGCTGCAGGCGGCAAACAGACCGCCGGTGCCGCCGCCTACCACCAGAACTTCGGTCTGGAAGGTCTCGGTGATCTGGCTGTCGGCAATCTCCGGAGCCTTGCCCAGCCACTTGGGAGTGCCGTCCTCTACGGTCGGCTCCTCGGTTTCGCTGGTGGCAAGACCCATTGCCTGCTCGATGCAGCTGGCAGCAGCCTTCTTCACCGCCTTGCTGGTGATGGTGGCACCGGACACTGCGTCGATCTCGGCGCTTTGTGCCTTCATGAGTGCTTCCTGAAAGTCTGCCGCAGAATCCACCGCAAGGGCGATGGTCTCCTTGGAGGTGTCCACCTTCACCTCGGTGATGGCACTGTCACTGAAGGTCATGGTGACGGTGACGGCGTTGGTGCCGGTCTCGGTGGCAGTGTAGGTGCCGGGGGTGTAGATGCCGGCATTGCCGCTGGAAGAGGCGGTCTTTCCGCCGCAGGCGGCAAGGGCACCGGCAGTGACACCGGACATGGCAGCCGCCGCAGCTACCTTCAGAAAGCCCTGACGAGAGATCTTTTCCATGGGGGTTCTCCTTTTCTTCTTATCATTCCAGAACGTTCCACTTTTGCTTGTCAAAAGTTTAACTTTGTCCGACATCTATCATACACTCGAGTCCAAGGCGCAAGTCAAGCCTAAACAGAAAGATCTTTGCAGCGCAAAAAACGATACAGCGTCCAAAGGAGGAAATATAATATGTCCGCAGGGGAAAACAGGATCCGGATCCGCAAATATCCCATCGGTACCTTTGCCCGGATGGCAGGCGTATCTACGCACTTTTTAAAGTTTTATGAGGAAAAAGGCATCCTGCACCCGGTGGTGCAGGACAATGGCTACCGTACCTACGACATCCGGGACGCCAGCTTTGTGCTGGAATGCCGCCGGATGAAAAACATGGGGCTTTCGGTAAAGGAGATCGAAAAGGCGATCAACGACAGCACCCCGGCAGAGACAGAACAGCTCCTTGCACAGCAGCAAAATGTGCTGGAAGAACAGCTGTGGCAGCAGCAGATGCACCTGCAGGGGCTGCAAAACCTGCGGGCTGCCCTCAGGTTTTGTCAGCAGCAGGAGTGGAGCGTCCGCACCGCACCGGACATCTGGTTTTTGCCCCACACCGTGGACCGGGAATTTTTGCAGGAGGAGGGCATCTACCGCCAGCTGCCCCAGTGGCTGGACTGGATGCCGCTGGTCACCTCGGCACAGATGATCACTGCCCTGCCGGAGGGCAGGCTCCGTGCAGAGTGGGGGCTTGGGGTGGAAGTGCAGCAGGCGCAGCAGATCCGCCTTGCCCCCGCTGCCCCCGCAAGGCTGGTGCAGCAGGGCAGGGTGCTGGAGATATACGGGTCCTGGCAGGTGACGGAGAACGGGCAGAGCGAGGCGCAGATGTACGGCATCTGCATGGACCGTGCCGCCGCTCTGAACCTGATCCCAGATCCCATGGTGTTCCGCACCGTGTTCTGCTACACCGAAAAGGCAGGGCTGCGTCAGATGCACTGTATGCTGCGGGTGGCGGTAAAAGCTCCCCGGTAAAACCAAAGGCTCCCTGCCCGGCGGGCAGGGAGCCTTTTACCATAAGGGGTTAGTTTTCCGATGCAAAAAAGTCCCTGGTGAGCCGCACCACCGTGCCGGAAAGCAGCAGCAATGCCAGCAGGTTGGGGATGCTCATAAGACCGTTGAAGGTGTCTGCAATGCTCCACAGCAGCCCCAGGTCCATGGTGGCACCCAGAATGGACACAAAGGAGTACACCACAAAGAAGGGGCGCACCACCTTGTCACTGCGGCACAGGAAGGCGATGAACCGGGAACCATACAAGCCCCAGCCGATGATGGTGGAAAAGGCAAAGCAGCACAGCGCCACGGCGGTAAAGATGGACGCCCAGCCGCCGTAGGTGATGGTAAAGCCGGAGATGGTCAGCTCGGCACCTGCCGCAGAGCCATAGCCCACGGGAGCGCCGCTGCACAGGATCACCAGCGCCGTCAGGGTGCAGATGACGATGGTGTCGGCAAAGACCTCAAAGATGCCGAACATACCCTGCTTTACCGGCTTGCGGGTGTCGGCGCAGGCATGGGCGATGGAACCGGTGCCCAGACCTGCCTCGTTGGAAAAGATGCCCCGGGAGACGCCCTTCTGCATACTGAGGAAAAGGCTGCCGATGGTGCCGCCGGTGAAGGCGGCGGGGTTGAAGGCGCCTACAAAGATGGACTCCAGCACATAGGGCAGGTGCCGGAAATTGAGCATCACCACACCCAGCGACAGCAGGATGTAGAACAGCGCCATAAAGGGCACCAGCTTTTCGCTGACGCTGCCGATGCGCTGGATGCCTCCCAGCAGCACCAGCGCCACCAGCATTGCCACCAGAATGCCCACGATAAGGTTCAGAGTGGTAAGAAAACCGCCCCCCACTACGCCGTAGGCAAGCAGGGCGGTGTCAATGGAAGCAACGATGGTATTGACCTGGGTAGCGTTGCCGGTGCCAAAGACGGTCAGCACACCAAAGAGGGCGTAGAGCACCGCCAGAAACTGCCAGCGTTTGCCCAGACCATTCTTGATGTAGTACATGGGTCCCCCCACCCACTCGCCGGTCTCGCTCCGCTCCCGGAAGTGCACCGCAAGGGTCACCTCCGCAAACTTGGTGCACATGCCCAGCAGGGCAGAGCACCACATCCAGAACACGGCACCGGGTCCGCCGATGGCAATGGCACCTGCCACGCCGGCAATGTTGCCGGTGCCCACGGTACCGGCAAGAGCGGTGCACACTGCCTGAAACGGAGTGATTGCCCCGTCCGATGCGTCCCGCCGCCGGAACATCCGTCCGATGGTGGTCTTGATGGCGTAGGGGAATTTCCGGATCTGCAAAAATCCGGTGCGCACGCTCAGCAGCAGTCCCACGCCAATGATGCACACCATGGCGGGCACGCCCCAGATAAAGTTGTTGACCGCCTGATTGACGGCGGTAATGGTCTCGATCATAATATGTCCCACATCCTCTGTTAAACTGCCCCGCTTTTGCCGCTGCCGCCACAAAAAAACAGGCGAAGATATTTTACTCTATTTTTTGTGCAGTGTCAAACAAAAATTTGCCAAAAGACGGTCTTTACACAGAAGGAGGGGAGCCTCATCGTCTGGAAACGGTCCGGCGGTACACCGGATATGCCACCAGCGCCGCCAGCACCTCGGTGATCCAGAAGGCGTGCCACACCCCGTCGGGACCCATGGCACGGCACAGAAGCCACGCAAGGGGCATGATAAAAAGGACGTACCGGAACAGGGAGATCACCAGAGATTCCACACCCTTGCCCAGCCCTTCCAGAGCACCGGAGGAGGTGGTGGATACCGCCGACACGACAAAGCCAAGGCTGATGATCCGCAGGGCGGTCTGCCCGGCGTCAAGGGTCTGAGGATTGGAGCTGAACAGCCCCATGAGGGAACGGGAGAACAGCAGGCAGCCTGCGGTGCCCAGCGCCATGATGACGGCGCTCATGGCAAGGGTCAGGTTATAGAGCTTCCGGACCCGACCGTGCTCCTTGGCACCGTAGTTGTAGCCCATAAGGGGGCGCATACCCTGCACGATGCCGTTGGCAGGCAGATACAAAAAGGTCTGCAGCTTGTAGTAGATGCCCAGCACCACCACATAGCTCTGGGAGAAGGCAGCGAGAAGGCTGTTGAGGAAGGTCACCAGCAGGGAGGGCAGCGCCAGATTCAGGATGGCAGGCACGCCGATGGCGTAGAGTCTGCCGTCCAGTGCCGGGTCCGGAGCAAGGCAGCTGCGGCGCAGCCGGACGGGGAGCTGGGTGCGGGCGTAGACAAAGAGGTAGACGCACAGGCTCAGCAGCTGCCCGATGCCGGTGGCAAGGGCGGCACCGGCAATGCCCATGGCAGGCACCGGACCCAGCCCAAAGATCAGCACCGGGTCCAGCAGGATGTTGCACACACAGCCGAATACCAGCGCCACCATGGTCACTTTCATGCGTCCCATCGCCTGAAAGATCTTTTCAAAGGCGAGGGATGCCATGTTCACGGTAGCAAACAGGAAGATGATGGTGGAATAGGTGATGCCGGTGGAGACCAGTGCCTCATCCTGGGTGAACCGGTGGAGGAAGCCGGGCATGATGCGGATGCTGACAAGGGTGATCACCACCCCGTGGAGAAGAGAAAACAGCATCCCGTGGGTGGCGGCAGTTTCTGCTTTCTGCCGGTCTCCGGCACCCAGATACAGGGCGATCATGGCGTTGATGCCGATGCCGAAGCCGATGGCAATGGCGTTGGCAAAGTTCTGGATGGGAAACACCAGCGAAAGGGCAGTCATGGCGTCCTCACTGATCTGTGCCACAAAAAGGCTGTCCACGATGTTGTACAGGGAGTTCACCAGCATGGAGATGACGTTGGGCAGCGCCATGGACAACAGCAGCGGCAGGACGGGTCTTTCCTTCATAAAGGTATCGTTCATAGTTTTACAGTTGCTCCTGATGATATAGTGTAGGGGGCAAAAATGCCCTGTGGACGCAAAAAAGCCACACAATGATCCCCAAAGAGACCATTGTGTGGCGAAAAATAGCACGATGGCTGTAAAAATCCACACGATTTTTAGTGTATACAGGATACCACATCCCCGGAGGGATGTCAAGAAAAAACAGGGATAAAAGTATGACTTTTACAGACTCTTGACCCCGCCGCCCCGGCAGACTACAATAAAGCAGAACAAATCACTGCCATAGACCGGAGGGCATCTGCTATGAAATGGATGATCGCATCCGACCTGCACGGGTCGGCATATTACTGCACAAAAATGCTGGAAGCACTGGAGCGGGAGCAGGCGGAGCGGCTGCTGTTGCTGGGAGACCTGTTGTACCACGGACCCCGCAACGACCTGCCCCGGGACTATGCTCCCAAGCAGGTCATCCCCCTGCTCAACGGCATCCGCACAAAGCTGGTCTGCGTCCGGGGCAACTGCGATGCAGAGGTGGACCAGATGGTGCTGGACTTCCCCATGCTGGCGGACTACTGCGTGCTGCCGGTGGGGCAGCGGCTGGTCTACGCCACCCACGGGCATATCTATAATAGGGACCACCTGCCGCCTCTTGCTCCCGGGGACATCCTGCTGCAGGGACACACCCATGTGCCTGCATGGACCCCGTGCGGGGCAGACAACCTCTGCCTGAACCCCGGCTCGCTGAGCATCCCCAAGGAGGACAGTCCCCGGGGTTATATGACCTTGGAAGAGGGGACGTTCTGCTGGAAAACACTGGAAGGCACCGTTTATCATCGGCTGGCTCTGGTCTGAACCGGGACTTTTGCGGGAAATTGGCAAAAGTTCTTGACGGAAGCAGACGAAACGTGTAAACTGGGAACAGATTTTATCACAATGGCGGGAATGATAAGGAACAAATGGCAAAAGTCGGGACAAAAAAATGGCGTCTGCCCACCGTGGCAGGTGGAGTGCTCTGCGCAGGTCTGCTGTATCTGGAGAACCGGCTGCTGGGCTGTCCCATCAAGCTGTTTACCGGCGTTTCCTGTGCGGGCTGCGGCATGACACGTGCTTGGCTGCAGGTGCTGCGGCTGAATTTCCGGCAGGCGTTCTACTATCATCCACTGTTTGCGCTGCCGCCGGTGGCTCTGGCGATGCTGTGGCAGCGCAGCAGGATCCCGCCAAAGATTTTCAAGGTATGTATGTACGCCATGATGGCAGCGTTCCTTGTGGTGTATGTATATAGATTGTGTATGGGAAACGGAGACGTTGTGGTGTTTGCACCCCGCAGCGGCGTCGTTTTCCGGGTCATTTCGTATTTACGAGGAGGAAACTAATCATGTTCTGTTCACATTGCGGCAAAAAGATCCCCGACGGTACCAAGTTCTGCCCCAACTGCGGCGCCGATGTCTCGGCAGGTTCTCAGGTCCAGAGCGCAGCAAATCAGGCATTCCGTTCTGTGGAAGGCAACCTGAACAGTGCGGTCAACGATGTGAAAAACACCTTCCAGAACGGCGACCAGCCCTACGGCGGCGAGCGGCTCACCGACGACCGGAGTCTGGTGGTGCTGATCCTGCTGTCCATCATCACCTGCAACATCTACTACTATTACTACATCTACAAGCTGGCACACGATGTGAACGTTGCCTGCAGCGGCGACGGCGAGGAGACCGGCGGTCTGGTCCAGTACCTGCTGTTGTCCTTTGTCACCTGCGGCATCTACGCTCTGTACTGGGAGTACAAGCTGGGCAACCGCCTTGCAGCAAACGCACCCCGCTACGGTCTCACCATTCAGGAGAACGGCACCACCATCCTCATGTGGCGTCTGTTCGGTGCCCTGCTGTGCTTTGTGGGAACCTGGTACGGTGTCTACCTGCTGCTGAAGAACGCCAACCAGATCTGCAACGCTTACAACCGTTACAATAACCTGTAAGAACAGCGGATCCTTCCTTATAGGCATCATATTTTAAGAAATACCGGGAGCCGGCACACCGCTGGTTCCCGGTATTTTTATCCTCTGCCCTTGTGCCCGGGGGCAAACCGTGCTATCATCAGACAGAACCACACAACGAAAGGCGGCATAGACATGACCCGGCAGACCGTGACCATCCCCGACGATTTTGATCTGGACAAGATCCTGGCAAGCGGACAGTGCTTCCGCCCTGCAAAGCAGCCGGATGGCTGGTATCGCTTTATCTCCGGCAGGCGGGTGCTGTACCTGCTGCCCCGGGGCGGGCAGCAGTACGAGACCCAGTGCAAGGCAGGGGAGTGGGAGCAGTTCTGGCGGGGGTATTTTGATCTGGACCGCAGCTACGCCGCCCTGCGCTGCCGGATGGAAGGGCAGGACCCCTTTGTGCAGAGCGCCATGGACTACGGCAAAGGCATCCGCATCCTGCGGCAGGATGTGTGGGAAATGCTGATCACCTTTATCATCTCTCAGCGCAAGAGCATCCCTGCCATCCGCACAGCAGTGGAACTGCTGGCGCAGCGGTATGGCGAAGCGCTGCCGGAGGGGGTCTGTGCCTTTCCCACCCCGGAGGCGCTGTGCCGTGCCGGGGAGCAGGGCTTGCAGCAGTGCGGGCTGGGCTACCGCACCCGCTATGTGCTCCACGCAGCGCAGCAGGCGGCGGCAGGCAGGCTGGACCTGCAGGCGCTGGAACGGCTGCCGGACGAGGAGCTGTTTGCAGCCCTGCTGCAGCTGGAGGGAGTAGGCAAAAAGGTGGCAAACTGCATCTGCCTCTTCGGCTTTGGCAGGGTGGGCAGGGTGCCGGTGGATGTGTGGATCCAGCGGCTGATCCAGGAAGAATTCGGCGGGCAGGACCCTTTCCCCCGGTTTGGCGGAGAAGCAGGCATCCTGCAGCAGTATCTTTTCTATTACAAACGCAGTCTGGGTTAAACAGAGAGGGCTGCTGCACGGCATTGTGCAGCAGCCCTCTTTCTCTTTGCAGGTCTTATTTCCAGCCCCGTGCCCCGGGGTCCAGCATCTCGGCGGCGGAGTACACCAGTGCGTTGCAGATGGCAGCGGCAACGGTGCTGCCCCCTTTACGCCCCATGGCGGCGATGGCAGGCACTCCGTGTTCCTGACAGACGGCAAACAGCCGCTCTTTGCTCTCCACCACGTTTACAAAGCCCACAGGGACCCCAATGACCAGCGCCGGGCGCAGCCCTGCTTCGATCTGGTCCGCAATGGTCAGCAGCGCCGTAGGGGCGTTGCCCACCGCAAGGATCGCCCCGGGATAGGCAGCGGCTGCCTTGTGCACCGCCGCCACCGCCCGGGTGGTTCCCTGCTGCTTTGCGGCAGCCGCCACCTCCGGGTCCGCCACATAGCACAGCACCGTAGTATCCAGTTTGGCAAGCCCCGGCTTGGAGATGCCTGCCAGTGCCATGGTGGTGTCGGTAACGATGGGGGTGCCGCTGCGGAGGGCGGCAATGCCTGCCACCACGGCACCAGGGGTAAAGCGCAGATTTTGGGCGTAATCAAAATCCGCCGTGGTGTGGATCACCCGCTTGACCACGGGAGCAGTGTCCTCCGGGAGGGTCAGCCCCATCCGGCTCAGCTCCTCTGTGATGATGGCAAGGCTGGTGCGCTCGATGTCGGCAGGCAGATGATGCTGCAGGGTCATAGGGTCGTTCTCCTTTCCAGCTCCATGGCGGCGTAGATGGCGTCCATGTCCAGCGCCCGGCGCACCCCTGCCGCAAGGAGGTCGAATTGCTGCTGACGGTACTGTTCCATGGGCAGCAGGGCGGTGTGTTCCGGGGGGATGCCCTTGCGGCGGCACAAAAAGTCTACCAGCAGCCGGGTCAGTTCTCCCGTATCAAAAAGCCCGTGGAGGTAGGTGCCAAATACATTGCCCCGTACGCAGCCCTCCCGGGTGCCGTCGGCAAGGGTGCAGAAGGGCTCGCCCCGGATCTCGGTGCTGCCGGAGTGAATCTCGTAGCCCTCCAGCGCAGCCCCGGCAAAGGGGGCAGCGCAGACCACCGCCCCGGTGCGGGTGCGGCGTTTGCCGGCATGGAACCGGGTGCGGGTGGGCAGCAATCCCAGCCCCCGCAGGGTCCGGGGCGTGCCTCCCTCGGTGCCCTCCGGGTCCGCCAGCTCCTCGCCCAGCATCTGGTAGCCGCCGCAGACCCCCAGCACCGGCACATCCTGTGCCCGCAGCTTGTGGAGGGCAGCTTCCAGCCCGGACTGCCGCAGCCACAGCAGGTCCTCCATGGTGTTTTTGGTGCCGGGCAGGATCACAAGGTCCGGTGTCCCCAGCTGACGGGGAGACTGCACATACCGGACCTGCAGCAGGGGATGCTGCTCCAGCGGGATAAAATCCGTAAAATTGGAGATGTGGGGCAGCCGCAGCACCGCCGCATCCAGCGGCTTTACGGCGCTGCCGCCCTCCAGCCGCTGCGAAAGGGAATCCTCGTCCTCGATGTCCACCGGCAGATAGGGCACCACTCCCAGCACCGGCAGCCGGGTCTTTTCCTCCAGCATGGCAAGCCCGGGGCGCAGGATCTCCACATCGCCCCGGAACTTGTTGATCACCAGTCCTTTGATCCGTGCCCGCTCCTCCGGCTCCAGCAGTGCCACGGTGCCGTAGAGCTGGGCGAACACCCCGCCCCGGTCAATGTCCCCTGCCAGCAGCACCGGGGCGTCCACCAGCTTTGCCAGCCCCATGTTGACGATGTCGTCTGCCTTCAGGTTGATCTCGGCGGGGCTGCCTGCCCCCTCAATGACGATGATGTCGTTTTCGGCAGCAAGGCTGTGGTAGGCGGCAAGGATCTCCGGGATCAGGCTCCGCTTCATCCGGAAATAGTCTGCGGCGGACATCTGCCCCCGCACCTCTCCGTTTACAATGACCTGACTGCCCACGTCGCTGCTGGGCTTCAGCAGGATGGGGTTCATCCGCACATCCGGCTCCGCCCCCGCTGCCTGCGCCTGCACCACCTGGGCACGTCCCATTTCCAGTCCGCTGCGGGTGACAAAGCTGTTCAGTGCCATGTTCTGGCTTTTAAAGGGTGCCACCCGGTATCCGTCCTGAGCAAAGATCCGGCACAGGGCGGTGCACAGCAGGCTTTTGCCTGCCCCGCTCATGGTGCCCTGGACCATAATGCGCTTTGCCTCGTTCATTTCAGCACCTCCCGCAGGGTCTCCAGCAGCTGTGTGTTCTCCTCCGGGGTCCGCACGGCAGTGCGGTACCACCCGGCGTCCAGTCCGGGGTAGTTGGCGCAGCTGCGCACCACCACGCCCTTCTGCCGCAGTGCCTCTCCCAGCCACTCCGGCGCCCGGAACAGCAGGTAGTTTGCCCTGCCTTCCACCACCCGCAGCCCCAGAGCCCGCAGCCCGGCGGCAACCACCGGGCGCTGCCGGGCAATGAGGTCCCGGACCCGGTCCACATAGGCGGTCTCCTCCAAAGCGGCAATGCCTGCCGCCTGAGCAAGGCTGGATACCCCCCAGGGCTGCCCGGCGGCAGCCATCCGGTCCAGCAGTTCCGTATCCCCGCACAGACAGTAGCCCAGCCGCACCCCTGCCATGCCGTAGAGCTTGGTAAATGCCTTTAAAATCACCAGCCCTCCGCCGGGCAGCAGGCTTTTGGCGGTAAACCGCCGGTGCTCCTGCTCCGGCAGAAAATCAAGAAAGCACTCGTCCACCACCAGCAGCGCCCCTTTGGCACGGCACCGGTCCAGGATCTTCTGCACCAGCGGAAGGGCAGTCAGCTGCCCGGTGGGGTTGTTGGGCTGGCAGAGAAAGACCATGTCCGTGGTATCGTCTATGGCGGAAACAAAACGCTCCGTCACCGCAAAATCCTCTTCCTGCCGCAGAAAATGCCGCTGCGCCGTGCAGCCCACGGCTTCCAGCGCTGCGGCATACTCCGCAAAGGTGGGGGCAGGCAGCAGGGCACGGCGGGGCTTTGCCGCCAGCGCAAGGCGGAAGATCAGGTCCGCAGCGCCGTTGCCGCAGAGGATCTGTTCTGCCGGCAGCTGCTCGGCATCCGCAAGCTTTGCCCGCAGCGCCCGGCACAGCGGGTCCGGGTAGCGGTCCGCTGTGGAGATCGCCTGAACGATTGCCCGGGCAACGCCGTCGGGCAGTCCCAGAGGGCTGACGTTGGCAGAAAAATCCAGCGGGTCCTTCCCGTACTGCTGCCGGTACCCTGCCCAGTCGCCGCCATGGATCAGTGTCTGCATCAGAGCACCCCCCTTACGATAACGCCCAGCAAAAGGGCAAGAAGGCTGGCAGCGTACATCATCCGGTCGGCACGGAGGATGTCCTCCGGCTCAATGGGGCGCACCGGGTCCCCGATGGTGGGCTTGGGATAGTACTTGCCAAAATAAAAGGCAGGTCCTGCCAGCTGCACCCCCAGAGCACCGGCACAGGCGCTTTCGGTCTGGGCGCTGTTGGGGCTGGCGTGGTTCCGCCGGTCCCGCCGCCAGATATGCCATGCCCCGCCGGCGTGGTTCCCGGTAAAAAACGCCGCCGCCACCCACAAAAGGGCGGCAAGACGGCTGGGCAGATAGTTTGCCGCATCGTCCAGTTTGGCGGCGGCACGCCCAAAATACAGGTAGCGGTCGTTTTTGTACCCCAGCATACTGTCCATGGTGTTGATCGCCTTGTAGGTCAGCGCCAGAGGAGCGCCCCCCAGCAGCATGTACAGCAGGGGTGCAATGACCCCGTCGCTGGCGTTTTCTGCCACCGTCTCCACCGCAGCCTTGGTGACCCCTTCGGCGGTCAGGTTCTCGGTGTCCCGCCCTACGATGCGGCTTACAGCCTTCCGGGCGGCAGGCAGGTCTCCCTGCTGCAGCTGCCGGTAGACATTGCGGCTCTCCTGCACCAGTCCCTTTGCTGCCAGTGCCTGCCCGCACCAGAACATCTGCAGGGCAAGCCCCAGCCAGGGAGACAGCTTTGCCGCCCCAAGGCAGGCAAGGGCAGTGAAAAGAAAGGTGCCCACCGGCAGCACAAAGGCGACGATGCCGCCCCCCAGCAGCTCCCCCTGCGGGGTCTGGGGCAGCCGGGGACGCAGAAACTTTTCCAGCCGGGAGATCACCCTGCCCATAAAAACCACCGGATGGGGCAGCCACGCCGGGTCCCCAAAGATGGCGTCCAGCACAAAGCCCCCGACTACGGCATACAGGATCATGAGCGGTCCTCCTTTGTGTACCGGACGGTGTCCACCAGATACAGCTGATGCTTCTCGGTCCAGTCCCGGGCGTCCAGCACAAAGCCTCCGGCATTGGGGGCGCACCAGTCGTAGTAATCCCGGTGGGGCAGGGCGTACCGCTCCATAGCCGCCATCTGGGTGCCGCCGTGGGCAAGGATCACCAGCATCTCTTCCTTCTGTGCCAATGCCTTGTCCACCAGCGCAGAAAAGGCGCTGCAGATCCGCTGGCAGAACTCCGCCTTGCGCTCCCCATCGGGGCAGGGGCTTTCGCAGTTGGCTGCGACCCACGCAAGGTAATCCGGGTCGTGCTCCATCTCGATGTAGTTACGTCCCTCAAAGCTGCCAAAGCACATCTCCTTCAGGTCCTCCACCGGCACCAGCTTTGCCTGAGGAAACAGTACCTCGGCGGTCTGCCGGGTACGGCACAGGGGGCTGATGTAGACCACCTTGGGGTGGATGTCGGCGCAGCGCAGCTGTGCCAGACCCTCCGGAGACAGGGGGATGTCCCGCTGTCCCTGATAGCGTTTTTCGGCATTATACGCTGTGAGACCGTGGCGTAAAAGATAGATCAGCATAAAGGCATTTCTCCTTTCAGGATGGTGGGGATGCCGCAGAACATCTGCACCACGCAGTCGGCGCGGGCGGCAAGGAGGCAGGCAAGCCGTCCGGAAGCTTCCCGGGCGGCACGCTGCTCCGGCTCCATAGGCACTACGCCGCCGCCCACCTCGGTGGCGATGAGGATATCGTATTCCCGGCAGAGCCGGTCCGCAAGGGCGGCAAGGTCCCCTGCGGCGGGGGCAAGGTCCTGCACATCCGCAAGGCGGCTGCCGGGCAGGGCGGCGGCAAAGGTCCGCTTGCCGCTGTAAAGGGGTCCGGTAATAAAGATCATAACAGTCCTCCCCACTGACAGGCGGCAAGGGCAGCAAGCATCCACAGCTCGCACTTCTGCAAAAACCAGCCGGCGAGATCTCCGGTGGTGCCGCCAAACTGTCCCTTTGCCACAAAATAATACCGCAGGAACACCGCTGCTGCCGCCGCCGGCAGAGCAAAGCCTCCGGCGGCAAGCAGGGCACCCACCAGCAGCAGACACAAAAGGCTCAGACTCCGGCGGACGTTCCGGCGATGGGCGGCGGTGGCAAAGGTGTGTGCCAGCCCGGTGTTTTTTGCCAGCGGGAACGCCGCCACCGCCAGCCCGGAAAGGGCACGTTCCAGCACCAGCGCCAGGGTCCAGACCAGCCCCACCCGGGGGGTAAAGTCCACGCAGGCGCACAGGGCAAGATAGGCGGTAAAGTAGCTGCACAGCCGGATCACCGCAAACGCCCCGCAGTGGGGGTCCTTGAGGATCTCCAGCTTCTTTTCCCGGTCGCCGTAGCTGGCAAGGGCGTCGCAGGTGTCGGCGTAGCCGTCCAGATGGATGCCCCCGGTGACCAGCACCGGGAACAGGCAGAAGCCCGCTACCCTTGCCGGTGCAGGCAGAGGCAGGACCCCCCACAGGCACCACAGCCCCCCGCACACCAGCCCAATGAGGGGGAAGGCGCACAGGGCGTACCGCATGTTTTTTTCGTTCCAGTCAAACTGAGGCACCGGCACCGCCGAAAACATGGCAAAGGCGACGGCAGCCGTCTGCAAAACGATCATTTTTCCACTCCTTTATAGTACACCGGGATGCCGCACACCACCCGGACCACCCGGTCTGCCCGGGCGGCGATGGCATTGTTGAGCTGTGCCAGCGCCAGTAGATAGCGGTGGGTGTCGTCGGCATAGTCCGCCCCGCCGCTGAACACTTCGTTGGTGACGATCACCAGATCTGTGCACTGCTCTGTCAGCCGGTCCACCCCCGCAAGGATGGCAGCAACGGTATTGTCGCCTGCCCCCCGGGGGTCGTAAAGCTCATTGGCAGCAAGGTTGCCCAGATCTTCCAAAAGCACGGTGCCCCGGGCAGGCAGCTGTACCGAGTCCAGATGCAAAGGACATTCCACGGTGACAAATTGTTTTTGGGCACGCATCTGCCGGTGCTTTTCCACCCGTGCCGCACACTCGGCATCCCACACCTCCATGGTGGCAAGGTAGAAGCGGGGCAGGGGACTGCCCAGCACAAGGTCCTCGGCGTACTGGCTTTTGCCGCTTGCCGCCCCGCCCACCACAAGGGTCAGCATTGGGGGGTATACGGCGTGATGCCGCCCTCCGCAAAGGAATAGCAGTGGTGGTATACCGCCAGTGCCATGTCCCACAGGGGGATGGCGGCGACTGCCCCGGTGCCCTCGCCCAGGTGCATCCCGGCGGTGAGCAGGGGAGCTTTGCCCAGCGCTTCCAGCACCAGCCGTGCCGCAGGTTCGGTGGAGCAGTGGGTGGCAAACACCGCCTTGGCGGCGGCAGGGCACAGCCGCACCGCACACAGGGCGGCGACCCCGCTGATAAAGCCGTCCATCAGCACCGGCAGCTGTTCCAGAGCACCGCCCAGAAATACGCCGCAGAGCCCGGCAATGTCGTAGCCTCCCAGCTTGGCAAGCAGGTCCAGGGGGTCCTGGGGGCAGGGCTGATTCACCGCAATGCCCCGGCGGATGACCTGCTGCTTCCGGCGCAGTCCCTCGTCCGAAAGTCCTGCCCCTCGTCCGGTCATCACTTCCACCGGCTGTGCCAGCAGCACGGCGGCAAGGGCACTGGATGTGGTGGTGTTGCCGATGCCCATTTCTCCGGTGGCAAGGAGCTGCACCCCCTGCGCCTTCTGCAGCCGCACCAGCTGGATGCCTTTGGCGATCGCCTCCACCGCCTGCTGCCGGGACATGGCGGCACCGGTGGTAAAATCCCGGGTGCCGGCGGCAATGCGGCAGTCCAGCAGCCCCGGCACCGGTTCCCCGGCGATGCCCATATCCACTGGCACCACCTCGCAGTGGGCGGTGCGTGCCATCTGGCACACACTGGTGCGCCGGGCGGCAAGATTCTGCGCCACGGCACGGGTGACGCTCTGGTCGGTCTGGCTGACTCCCTGTGCCACCACGCCGTTGTCGGCGCAGAGCACCAGCACCGCCCGGCGCTCAAACGTCAGCTCCGGGGTGCCGGTAAGGGCGGCGGCGTCCTCCAGCAGGGTCTCCAGCGCCCCCAGCCCTCCAAGGGGCTTGGCGAGGCTTGCCCAGTGGGCGTGGGCGGCGGCACGGGCGGCTTCGTCCGGCGGGGTGATGGCTGCAAGCAGCTGTTTCAGTTGGGTCTCGGTCATGGATGGTCTTCCTCTTGTTTCTGATATTGCTGCGCCGCCTCCGCAAACCGCCGGGGCAGGGCAGTGCCCGCCCAGTACAGATGCGGAAAACCGGCGTAAAGATGCTCATTTGCGTAGCCGCACTGCCAGCTTTTTCCGTTTGCCTTTGCGGCAGAAAAGGCAGTGCCGTTGGCGGTGGAGTCCCAGTGGTGGAACTCGTGGACCGGCAGGGTCTCCCCGGTGCGGAACAGCATACTGTCCCCCCGGGCGGTGAGCCCGGCATAGCCGAACCGCACCAGCCTGCCTACCCGGAAGCCCTGCCCCGGCAGCACCGCCGCCATGGGATGGCAGACCCCCTCCGGGTCCTCCAGCGACTGCCCCAGATACAAAAAGCCGCCGCACTCCGCCACCGTGGGCAGCCCTGCCTGCACCCGGCGGCGCACCGACTGCAGCATGGACACATTGCCGCTGAGGGCACCGGCGTACAGCTCCGGGTAGCCTCCCGGCAGGTACAGTCCGCCGATGTTCTCCGGCAGAGCCTTGTCCCGCAGAGGGCTGAAAAATACCGGCTGCACCCCCTGCTGTTCCAGCGCTTCCAGAGTTTCGGCGTAGGTAAAGCAGAAAGCTTCGTCCTGCGCCACCCCGATGCAGCAGCGCACCGGCACAGCCTGCTGGGGAGCCGCTGCCGGGGCAGGACGGCTGGTGATGTCTTCCAGCTTTTGCCAGTCTATCACCAGCGCCTGCGCAAGGCGGCAGGTCTTCTGCTGCAGGTCCGGGATCTCGGCGGCGGTTTTCAGACCTAAGTGACGGCTCTCCACCACCCCCTCCGGCAGCCGGGGCAGATAGCCCAGCACCGGCACCCCGGTCTCCCGCTCCAGCATGGGGGCAAGGAGAGCATGGAGGGAAGGGGTGCAGCCATTCAGCAGGATGCCCGCCAGATGGCTGGGGCTGCGGAAATTTTTAAGTCCGTTGATCTGCGCTGCAAGGGTCAGGCTTGCCCCCTTGGGCTGCACCACCAGCAGCACCGGCAGGTCCAGTACCTCCGCCGTATGCCATGCACTGGCAGTGGTGCTGACCCCGCCCAGACCGTCATAGAAGCCCATGGCACCCTCGCAGACGGCGGCACCGTGTCCGGCAAGCCCTTCGGCATACAGGCGGCGCACCGTGTCCGGGCTGGAAAAATAGAGGTCCAGATTGTGGCTTGCCACCCCCAGCACGGCGCGGTGGAACATGGGGTCGATGTAATCCGGACCGCACTTGAAGGCGCAGGGATCAAAGCCCCGCTGCTTCAGCGCCGTCAGCAGGGCGCAGGTAAGAGTGGTCTTGCCGCTGCCGGAGGCAGGGGCGGCAACGAGAAATTGGATCATGGGCGTTCCCCCGCAATCAGGAAAATGGGGTTGTTGGCGGTAAGGAGATGGAGCTTCCCCGCCGGTCTTGTGCGGCTGACCGCAAGCTGGGTCACCCCGGCGGAAAGCCCGTGGGCGGTCAGGGCGGCGACTCCGGCGCTGAGGGTCTCCAGCGCAATGGCGGAGATGCAGACCCGGGCGTTGGGGTTCTTTTCCAGCACCGCATCCACCACCGCCGTCATGCTGCCCTTGGTGCCGCCGATGAACACGGCGTCGGGGGCAGGCAGGGAGGCAAGGGCTTCCGGCGCTTTGCCCTCCACAAGGGTCAGGTTGTAGGCTGCAAACTTTTCCCGGTTCCGGCGGATGAGCCCGCAGGCATCGGGGTCGCACTCCACGGCGTAGACCTTGCCTTTGGGGGCGGCAAGTGCCAGCTCTACGCTGACGCTGCCGGTGCCTGCCCCCACATCCCACAGAATGTCCCCGGGTCGCACCCCCAGTTTGGCAAGGGCGGCGGTACGGACCTCCTGCTTGGTCATGGGCACATCTCCCCGGATAAAGGCGTCATCCGGCAAGCCGGGGCACCGCTGTAGCCGGGTGCCGGTGTGCTCCACCAGCAGTACGCTGAGAGGGGAGAAGGTCTGCTCCGCCAGCTGCCCGGCGGTGCCAAAGCGGATATGCTCCTCCGGGGTACCTAGGTCCTCTCCCACAAGGGCGTGTGCCTCTCCCAGTCCCGCCGCTGCAAGGGTGCCGCAGAGGGTGGCAGGGGTCTCGGTGCCTCCGGTGAGGAAAAACACCGCCGGGTGTGCTATGCACTCCGCCACCGGGTCGCAGGGGCAGCCGTGGGCGGACACCAGTTTCCAGTCCTGCCAGGGTCTGCCAAGGGCGGCGCTGAGGAGCTGCACACTGGATATGCCGGGGATGACCCGTGCCGACAGTCCAAAGCTCCGCAGCAGGGGCAGCAGTCTGGTCGCCCCGGAGTAGAACCCGGTGTCTCCGCTGTACAGGATCACCGGTTCCCGGACCTGATCAGAGGCAAGGGCGGTGAGGATGTCCTCCGGTTTGTACAGAGGCAGCCGGTTGTCCGTGCAGCCCTCCGGCAGCTGTGCCAGCAGCCGCTTTGCTCCCAGGATCAGGTCTGCACGGCGCAGGGCGGCTTCCCCCTCGGCGGTAAGAAAGTCGGGGGTGCCTGCCCCCATTCCTATCAATGTGATCATAACAGCATCTCCTTACAGCGCACAAGGATCTGGTGGGCGGTCTCTCCTGCCTCCGGGGGACGCCGCAGCAGGATCAGCTGGGCACCGGTGTCCCGGGCAGCGTCTGCCTTTTCTACAAAGCCTCCGGGGGCGCCGCCGTCCTTGGTAACAAGGAACCGGATATGGAACTGCTCCAGCAGTGCCCGGTTCAAAGCGTAGGAAAAAGGTCCCTGCATGGCAATGATGTTCCGGTGAGGGATCTGTGCCCCCTCGCAGGCGGCAATGCCTTCCGGCGTGGGCAGCACCCGGGGGAACAGCCGTGCCGGGTCTATGCTGCAAAAGGCAGGCAGCTCCTTGGCACCGGTGGCAAGGAGAATGTTTCCGTCGGTGCTGCGCAAAAATTCTGCCGCCTCTGCTGCGGAGCCAAAGCTTTTGCTGCCTGCAGGCAGGGGGCTTTGCTCCCGCAGAAGCCGGTGGTATTCCACCTGTGCGGCGCCGCAGGCGGCACGGATGTTCCGGGTGGCTTCCACTGCATAGGGGTGGGTGGCATCCACGCACAGGTCCGCCCCCTGCAAAAGCCCGGTCATCTCCTCCGGGGTCAGCCGACCCCAGCGCACCGTGATGCCGGGGGCATCTCCCTGCTCCTCTGCGCCCAGAGGGGTCGCCACGCTGACCACCACCTCGGCACCCAGTGCGGCGGCGCGGCGGGAGAACAGCCGCCCTTCGGTGGTGCCGCTGAACAGGATCAGCTTCATGGGCGGTACCCCCGGGGCGTTACCATCCTGCCGCTCAGCTGCCGGGTGGCGGTGTTGCCGATGAACACGGTGGTGAACATATCCACCGGGGTGGTCGCCAGCTGTGCAAGGGACAGGACCTGATGGCTCTGCCCCGGTCGCCCGATGTTGCGCACCAGCCCGCAGACGGTGTCCGGACCTTTGCCGTTTTCCAGCAGGATGTCCACCGCCCGTGCCAGATAGTCCGGACGCCCTTTGGAGGAGGGATTGTACAGAGCAACGCAGAAATCTCCCATCGCCGCTGCTGCAAGCCGTTTGGCAATGACCTGCCAGGGGGTCAGCCGGTCGGACAGGGAGATGACGCAGAAGTCGTGTGCCAGAGGCGCACCCAGCACCGCCCCGCCGCTGAGGGCGGCAGTCAGCCCGGGGACGATCTCCACGTCCACCTCCGGGAACTGTTCCGCCAGCTCCAGCAGAGGGCTTGCCATGCCGTAGACCCCTGCATCTCCGGAGCAGACCAGCGCCACGGTTCTGCCTGCCTGCGCCAGTTCCAGCGCATGACGGCAGCGGTCCAGCTCCCGGGTCATGCCGGTGGCGCAGTACTCCTTGTCCGGGTACAGGGGGCGCACAAGGTCCAGATACACCGTGTACCCGCAGAACACCTGCGCCTGTTCCAGAGCGGCAGCTGCCTGCCCGGTAAGGAACTGTCCGTCTCCGGGACCCAGTCCCACCACAAAAACCGTATCAGCCATTCTGATTCCTCCAATCCGGGGCATAGGGGCGGAGGGCAAGGGCGAAGGTCACCCCGTCCGCCGCCTGTTTCGGGATGCGGATGGTGCCCCCGGCGGCAAGAGCTGCCGCCCGCTCACAGACGTTGTCCACGCCGGTGACGCTGCACACAAAGGCAGAGGGAGTAAAGCTGCCGGGGACCGCCTTCAGCTGCCCGGCAGAATAGAAGGAGACCGCCCAGCGGTGGGCGGCGCAGAATTCCAGCAGTCCCGCCTCGTTCTGCTTTAAGTCGATGCTGGCGGCGGCGCAGATGCACCGGGGGCTGAGGGCATGACGAGCGCAGAAGGCGGCAAAGGCAGAATCCAGCTGCTGTGCCGTGGTGCCCCGGCGGCAGCCCACCCCCAGCACCCCAATAACGGGCACAAGGTGCAGCCCCTCGCCCTGCGGAAAGAGGGTCAGGGCAAAGTCTGCCTGCTGCTGCGCCGGAGCAGGGGATACCCCGGCAGGGGGCGTGCCGTTTACCGGGAATTCAGACCAGAACCCCACCGGCTCTCCCGCCAGCAGCCTGCCGCTGACTTTCTTGATGCGCTCCGGCTCCAGCACGGTGCAGCCTGCCTGCTTTGCCCACTCGTCCACTGCAAAAACGCCCCGGACATCGGTGGCGGTGGTGATCACCGGCACCGCTCCGCAGGCAGCGGCAAGGGTCCGTGCCAGAGCGTTTGCCCCGCCCAGATGCCCCGACAGCACCGGGATGGCAAACTGCCCCGCCTCGTCCACCACCACCACCGCAGAGTCCGTTGCCTTGCTGCGGCAGTGGGGAGCGATGGCGCGGACGGCAATGCCCACTGCCCCCACGAACACCAGCGCCTCACACCGGGCAAAGTTCCGGCTGGTCCAGTCGGCAAGGCGCACGCCATCTTTGCCGCACCGTTCCACGGTGCCGGGCTGCGCCTGCGCCAGCCGGTGCGCCAGTGCCAGCCCCCGGTCCGTAAAGGCAAGGTAGGCGCAGCTCATGGGGTTTCTCCCTTGCGGTACCCGGTGGTAAAGGCGGGGTCGTAGAGCTTGCTGCGCTCGTACTTCGTGCCCAGAAAATCCCCCACTGTGATCAGAGCGGTCTTGGTGATGCCTGCCTGCAGGGTGCTCTCTGCCAGAGTTCCCACGGTGCAGCGCAGGATCTTCTGCTCCTGCCAGGTCGCCTTGTACACCACGGCGGCAGGGGTGTCGGGGGTGTATGCTCCGCCCTGCAAAAGCGCCTGCTGCACCTTGCGGATCAGTCCGATGGACAAAAAGATCACCATGGTGGCACCGTGGGCGGCAAGGCTGGCAAGCTTTTCCCGCTCCGGCACAGGGGTCCGCCCCTCCATTCGGGTGATGATCACGGTCTGGCTCACCATGGGCAGAGTGTACTCGGCGTTCAGCGCCGCCGCTGCCCCGCAGAAGCTGGAAACGCCGGGGGTGTCGTCGTAAGAGATGCCGGCTTCGTCCAGTGCGTCCATCTGTTCCCGGATGGCACCGTAGAGGCAGGGGTCTCCGGTGTGGAGGCGCACGGTGGTCTTACCGGCGGCTTCCATCTCGGTCATCACTGCCAGAACCTGTTCCAGAGTCATCTCGGCGCTGTTGAAGATGCGGCAGCCCGGCTGGGCAAGGGCAAGCAGCGCCGGATTCACAAGGCTGCCGGCGTAGATGATGCAGTCGGCGGTTTGCAGCAGCGCCGCACCCCGCTGGGTGATCAGGTCCGGTGCTCCTGGTCCTGCGCCTACAAAATGTACCATTGCAGTCACTCCTTTACCAGTATGGTGGAAAAATAGCCGGTGTTCCCGGCGGGGCGTTCAGTGGAAAGGTCCGGGTACAGCGCCTCATCGGGCAGCCCGCAGTCACATACAAGGGCGCTGCGTGCCAGCTCTCCCCGCTGCTCCAGAGCTTTCAGCAGGGCAGGCAGCTGCCTGCCGGATTTCATCAGAATCTTGGTGCCCGGGGCGTCCAGCACATTTTCGGCGCAGCTTGCCGGGGCGATGGTCAGGGGACTGTCCATGCCGCCGGTAAGGGGCTGGTTCAGCCGTGCTGCCACAGCGCAGAAACTGGGTACCCCCGGTGCCATGGCGGTGGAGTAGCCCTCTGCCTGCAAAAGCCGCTGCAGGTAACTAAAGGTGGAGTAGATGGACACATCCCCGATGTTGGGCATTGCCACGTCCTGTCCGGCGTCCAGATAGGGGCGCACCCGGTCCGCCGCAAGGCGGTGGGAAGCTGCCAACTCCTCCGGGTCCCGGCTCATGACGAACCGCAGGGGCACAAGGGTTTTGTTGGCAAGTGCCGCATCTCCCAGTGCACGGCGCACCACCTCCAGCGCAAGGGTCTGCCCGGAGGCAGTCACAGGGCTGGCAATGACCGGACATGCAGAGAGCAGGGCAGCGGCCTGATAGGTCAGCAGCTCCGGTGCCCCGGGTCCCACGCTGACCCCATAAAAGGTGCCCTTCAGCTTTGCTTCCATTGTTCCAACAACTCCTTTGCAGTCGGTGTGGTGCCCAGAGGTCCGTGCTGGTTGGAGAACAGCACCGCCCCCACCCGGAACGTTCCCGCCGCCCGGCGGTCCAGATGGAGCTGGATGGCGGCAAGGAGACTCTCCAGCACCGGGACCCGCAGCTGTGCCTGGTCCAGAAGATCCAGACAGGCATCGGTGGTGGCAGCGTCCATAAGCCGGGCGCAGAGGGCACGGTCTGCCCCGCACAGTGCCGCATGGGCGCAGAACAATTCGGTGCGGCAGTCGGCGGTGTGGGAGTGGGTGTTCATGATGCCTCCCGCCAGCTTGCACAGCTTGCCCACATGCCCCACCAGCAGCACCTCTTTAAAACCGGCGGTTGCCGCCATATCCAGCGTGTCACCGATAAAATTAGAGGTCTTGACCACCGGGATCCCGGCAAATTCCGGGTAGGCGTCCCGCAGGTAGTCCAGCCCATAATTGCCCGGGGCAAGGATCAGCTGCCGGGGGTTTGCCAGAGCTGCCTGATCCATTTCCAGCTGGATGGTGTCCAGGATCGCCTGCTGGCTCATGGGCTCCACGATGCCGCTGGTGCCCAGCACCGAAAGCCCGCCCTCCACCCCGATGTGGGGGTTGAAGGTGCGCCGTGCAACCTCTTCGCCGCCCTGAATGGAGATGGTCACCCCAAAGCCGCCGGGGTAGCCCGCGGCTTCCGCCTCGGCATGGAGGGCGCTTTCGATCATCTGCCGGGGCACGTGGTTGATGGCGGCTTCCCCCACAGGCTGGTCCAGACCGGGTTTTGTGACCCTGCCCACCCCTTTGCCGCCCTGCAGGGTGATGGCAGGGTCCTGCCGCAGCTCCACGGCAGCGATCACCGGCAGACCGGTGGTCACATCCACATCGTCGCCGCCGTCCTTTTCGATGGCACACTCCGCCCCTGCTGCTGTCCGGCGGCAGAACAGGGGAGCTACCTCCACGACGATGCCTTTGGGGGTCTGCAGGGAGATGCTTTCCGGCACAGCGCCGGTGAGCAGCAGCCGTGCCGCCCCCGTCGCTGCCAGCGCTGCGCAGGTGCCGGTGGTGTAACCGCAGCGCAGCAGTTTCTGCCCGCTGCGGACGTAGTGCTCAAACCGGGGCTTTTTGGGGGCGCCGAACACGGCAGTGTACTGTTCTTCCGTAAGGTCGTACAACTGCCGGATGTTTTCCGGTGCAAAGGCAGCATCCGGAGTCATTACGCCGGACACTGCCCGGGGTGCCACGCAGACCACGGCGTCGGAGATCTTTTGTGCCATATCCAGTTCGTGGAGGCTGACGATGACCCCCAGCCCCTCCTCGTGGGCAAGTTTTTGCAGGATGGACAGCAGCTCAATCTTGCCCTTGACGTCCAGAAAGGACGTAGGCTCGTCCAGCAGGATCAGCTGGGGCTGCTGGCAAAGGGCACGTGCCAGCAGGATGCGCTGACGCTGCCCGTCACTGATGCAGTTGAAGTCCCGGTCTGCCAGCGCTTTTGCCCCCACACGCTCCAGCGCCCCGGCAACGATCTGCCGGTCGGCAGGGGAAAGGATGCCCAGCCGACCGGTATAGGGAATGCGTCCCGCTGCGGCAAACTCAAAGCAGGTGGTCAGCTCAGTGGGGCGGGTGTGGGGCAGCATCAGCGCCATCTTCTGCGCCCGGGCGGTGCCGGTGTATCGGGCAAGGTCCTGCCCGTCCAGCAGCACTGCTCCCCCCAGAGGGGCGAGCTGCCCCGCAAGGGTCTTTAGCAGGGTGGATTTGCCTGCCCCGTTGGGTCCGATCAGGGTCAGGATCTGCCCCGGAGCCAGCTTTAGCCCGATCTCCTGCGCCAGCGGCGTTTTGTCGTAGCCCATGGCAAGGTGCCGGGTCTCACAGAGATTCTGATTCATCGCACACCCTCCTGACTGCGGCGCACCAGCAGCCCGATGACCACCGGGGCACCAAAAACAGCGGTCACGGCGCTGATGGACAGCTCCGTGGGGGCAAACAGGCTGCGGGCGATAAGGTCGCACAGCAGACAGAACGCCGCGCCTCCCAGACAGCAGCCCGGCAGCACCCACAGGGGTTTTGCGCTGCCCAGCAGCTGCTTTACCAGATGGGGCACGGCGATGCCTACAAACGAAATGGGACCGGCAAAGGCGGTGACGCAGGCGGCAAGCAGGCTGGAAAGCAGTACCAGCACCCGGGAAAAGAGCCGGACATTGACCCCCACGCTCCGGGCATATGCCTCTCCCATCTGGTAGGCTGCCATGGGCTTGGACAGCAGAAAGGCGGCGGCAAGGGCGGGCAGCACCACCGCGGCGGCGGCACCTACGTTGCCCCATGTCATGCCGGAAAAGCTGCCCTGAGACCAGTTGTGGAGGTTGACGATGTTGGAATCCTGTGCAAAGGCGACCACAAATTCTGTGACGGCGGAACAGATATACCCGATCATGATGCCGCAGATCACCAGGATGCTCATCCGCTGCACCCGGCGGGATACCGCCAGCACAAATGCCATGGCGGCAAGCGCTCCGGCAAAGGCAGCAAGGATCAGGGTAACGGAACCGATCAGCAGTCCGTGGTTCAGGAATACCACCATCACCAGCGCCACCGCCAGCTTTGCCCCGCTGGAAATGCCCATAACGAAGGGACCCGCAATGGGGTTTGCAAAAAAGGTCTGCAGCAGATAGCCTGCCCCGGAAAGGGCAGCGCCCAGCAACACCACCATAACAGCGCGGGGCAGCCGCAGCCGGGTGATGATGCTTACCGAAAGGGCGTCCTGCCCGCTGCCGGTAAGAGCGGCAAGGACAGCGCCGGGGGTCAGTGCAACGCTGCCCCAGAACAGGTTGGCGGCAAACAACACCACCAGCAGGACGGTCAGGATACAATAGGAGAGTAGAATGCGCCTTTTGCCGGTCATAAAATGCTCCTCAGTTTACAGGGATCAAGAAATGCAGCCCCTGCCCCTCGGCGGCTTTGCCGGTGAACAGGTGGTGCAGGTCCAGCACAAAATCCGCCAGCTCCATGCTCTGCTGGAAAAAGCTCTGGCTGGTACAGTAGACATTGCCGCTTTTCACTGCCTTAAAATCCGCCAGCAGGGAAAATTTGGAGATCAGCTCAGCGGTGGAGGCAACGGCGCCCTCAATGGTGCTGTTGTAGATAAGGAAGTCGGCGTCTTTTGCACCGGCGTAGAAATCTTCCAGTGGCAGATTCATGGTGGAAAGATTACTGCCCTCGTCCTGCAGGTGGGCAAACACATAATCGCCCCCTGCCATGGCGATCATCTGCGCCACATAGTCGCCGCCCTTGCGCACATTGGCAAGGTGGTTGGCGGTGATGGAAAAAAAGGCGCAGCTTTTGCCGGTGGAAGGCTGATCCAGCAGGGGAGTGATGCGCTCTGCCTGCCGTGCAAAGACCTGCTCTGCCAGCTGCTCCTTACCCAGCAGGATGCCGTAGAACTTGATCCACTCCATCCGTGCCAGAGGGCCGCTTTCGTAGCTGGAACGCTCCACCAGCACCGGGATGCCAAAACGTTCCAGCTGTTCCTTCACCTCCGGGGTGTGGTAGATCATAGTATTCTCAATGGCAAGGGAACAACCGGAAGCAAGGATCTGCTCGTAGTCCGGAGCACTGTACTTGCCGGCGTAGGCGATGGTGCCTGCTTCCATGGCGTTTTTTGCCTCTTCCAGATACCAGCCCTCCGCCCGGGTGCCGGACAAAGCAATGCAGTCCAGTGCATCCAGCTGCAGGAACAGGTCCATCACCGAGGTGGACACAAGGTAGATGTTCTCCACCGGCTGCCGCAGCACCGTCACATCCTCCGGCAGCCCGTCCACCGTGGCGGCGTCCGGAGGCACCACAAGGAATTTTGCCTTTGCTTCGGGGATGGTCAGCAGGGTGTAGCCCCCCTCGTAGCAGTCGGCGGTGAACTGTGCCGCATAGTCCAGCGGATAGGCGTGGTCAAACACGAGCTCGGCGGTGTTTGCCGGCTGGCTTTGCCTGCCGCTGCAGCCGGTAAGCAGCAGGGCGGCAGGCACTGCCTGCAGGAACTGCCGGCGGGAGATCATCCGGTTTGCTCTCTCCATGATCAGTCCAGAGTAAAGGTCAGGGTGTACTGGATCTCGTGGGGGGTGCTCATTGCCACAGTATCCGCCGTCACCGCAAGGGCGGTGCCCAGAGCCGCCACCGGGATCTCAAAGGTGGAGTTGCCCTCGGTGTTGGTGGGCAGGTACTTTTCGCCCTCCACTACCATGTAGTCGTAGTTGGGGCTGCTCCAGACGATGGTGGCGGTCATCTTGCCCTCTGCCACCGTAAGGGCAGCGGGGCTTTCCACGGTAGCACGTCCGGAACCGCCTTCCAACACCACATTGGCGCTGTACTCGCCGTTGGCAGGCACCGGGGCGGCTTCTTCGGTCTTGGGCTGGGCGTTGCACACACTGACGGTGTGGTCGTACCACTTGCCCTTGCTGCCCAGCAGCGCCAGAGCAAAGTCCTCATCCAGTGCCGTCACGGGAATGTCAAAGCCGTACACCTCTTCCGAGGTGCCGTCGGAGTAGGTCACCGTGTCAAGGGTGGGGATCAGCCAGTCGGTCTTGTGGTCCTCGGCATCGGCGGCGGCACCGGGATACAGGTTCACCACCTTTTTGGATACAAGGCTGACATGGAAGGTCATCCTGCCGTGTTCCACCGTCAGGGTGCCCTTGCCGTCACATGCCTCGTTGGCATGGAACATGCTGCTGTCGGTGACAAAATCCGCAGAGTACACGCCATCGGGCAGGGCAGCGGTCTCGGAAGCCGCTGCAGAGGAGACGGCGGCGGAGGAAGCGGTCTCGCTGCCGGAAGCCGTGGAGGAGGAACCGGTACAGCCCCCCAGACAGGTGAGCAGCAGGGCGGAAACAACAGAAAGGGAAAGGAACCGATTGAATTTCATAGGATGTTACCTCAGATCGTTAAAAATAAATAATGCCCGAAAAGATCTCTCCCTTCGGGCATTAAAAATCAGATTATCAGCCGTTCAGGGAATCGATGGCGGCTTTGGTGTGGGCGATGTACAGCTGCTGAACATCGGCGATGCTGCCCAGACCGGAGATCTGGCAGTCCACAGACTCAAAGGCACCGGAGGCGTTGAACTGGCTCAGCCAGGAGTCCTCCTCCGCACCTGCCATGTCGTTGTTGGCGTGGTCGCCGGCAACCACCATCAGGGGACGCAGGATCACCTTGGTGTAGCCTGCCGCCTTGACCGCTTCAATGACGTTCTCGCAGGCGGTCTCTTCCGGCTCGCCCTCCACGGTGCCGATGAACACATTGTCGTAGCCCAGAGTCTGCATGGTAGTCTGCATCTGGCTGTAGCTCACCTTTGCGGTGTGGGAGGTGCCGTGCCCCATAAAGACAAAGGCGACCTTGTCCTTGGCGGCGGCGTCAAGGCTCTCGTAGCCTGCATCGCTGACGGCATCAGCGGTGACTGCCTTGGCAACGGCTTCCTTGTCGGCGTTGATCACCGTTGCATCGGAGCCTACCTCACCCAGCAGGGGCTCGGCGATCGCCACCTTCTCAAACTTGTCGCTGTACTGGTCCAGCATCTCGCACATCTCGTCGTACTCGGCACCGTGCATCAGATGGGTGGGCTGCACCACCAGATTCTTCACTCCGTTTGCCACGGCACGGTTCAGAGCCTGCTGCATGTTGTCGATCTTTTCACCGTCCCGTGCCTGCACGTGGTTGATGATGATCTGGGCGGTAAAGGCACGGCGGACGCTCCAGTCCGGATATGCCTGCTGCAGGGCGTCCTCGATCGCCTTGATGTCCTGGGCACGGCTGTCGTTGAAGGAGGTGCCAAAAGACACCACCAGCAGCTCGTTTTCGCCGATGTCATCGGCGTTCCGGGCATCGTCCTTGGAGGCGTCGCCGGTGTCCCGTCCAAAGTAGTCGGGGTCGGCATTCTCGCCTTCCACCAGCTCCTTCTGGGCGTCGGTCAGGGCGTCCCATGCAGCCTTGGCGGCTTCGCACTGGGCGTCGGTGTCCTCGGTGCGCTGCTGCACATAGATGGCGTCGATGAGGTCTGCCACCTTCTGTGCTGCTGCCTCGTCGCTGTCCTCGGCGGCAGAAGCGGCTTCGCTGCAGACGGAGGCTGCCCCGGAGGCAGTGCTGGATGCTGCACCGCAGCCGGCAAGCACACCGGCGCACAGGGCGATTGCCGTCAGGGCGGCGGCAGCTTTGTGGATGTTGCGTTTTCTCATGATGTGGTTCCTTTCCCGTTTTGTGAATAAACTTGGCTGAACAAAGGTACAGGAAAGAAGGACCCGGCAGCAAAAACGGGGATCTCTCTGCTTGCGATGCTGCAACACAAAAAGACCCCCTTTTTTGGATTCGGGCTTTTTGGTACAACCAATTCCTCGTGATCTGGGGCGTTCGCCCCCGTACCAACAGCAGGCAGGTTTCCTGACTGAAAGATCAGCGCCTGCCGTCGCCTTCCCGGAACGTGCGTTCCAGTGACCGGTGCCAAGGCACCCTGACGGCAGACTCCCTTATCACAGTGACGAGATCGTGCGGGATCTGCACCCGCTTCCCTTTTGACCTTCCTGTTCTGCCCGGGGGCGGGGCGGAAGGCACCTGCTGTTTTTTGTTCAGTTCGGGTGAAAGTATAGCACATACAGCGGGAAAACGCAAGAAAAACCCGGAGATACCGGCAAAATACAGGGAACCGCCGTTTGCAAAATACTCCCCGGCGTGCTATCATAAAAATTATGATTCTGTCGGAGAGAGCATAGGAAGAGGAAAGGACCATGAACAGGCATACAGACCCCAAGACCCTGTGGAAGCTTTTTATCACCACATTATATATCAGCGCCTTTACCTTTGGAGGCGGCTTTGTCATCATCACCTTCATGAAGCGGAAGTTCGTGGACGAGCTCCACTGGCTGGAGGAGGATGAGATGCTGGACCTGGCGGCGCTGGCGCAGGCAAGCCCCGGGGCAAACGCCGTCAACACTGCCATACTGGTGGGCTGGCGGGCGGCGGGAGCCGGGGGAATGCTCGTCGCTGTGGCAGGCACCCTGATCCCGCCGGTGGTGCTGCTGACGGCGCTTTCTTACGTGTACGGAGCATTTATCGCAAATCCCTATGTGGCAGTGGTGCTTAACGGAATGCGTGCCGGGGTGGCGGCGGTGATTCTGGATGTGGTCTGCGATCTGGGCGGTGCAGTGCTCAAGCAGCACAAGCCGGTGCATCTGGTGATCCTTGCAGGGGCGTTCCTTGCCACTCTGCGGGGAGTGAACGTGGTGATCATCATTCTTGCCTGCACCCTTGTGGGCATCCTGCTGGAAGTATGGCATCACGGCAAAAAGGGAGGTGCGGCAGCATGATCCTGTGGCAGTTGTTCTGGAGCTTTGTGCAGGTGGGGCTTTTCAGTGTGGGAGGCGGCTATGCGGCGATCCCGCTGGTGCGGGAGCAGGCGGTGGTGAGTCACAGCTGGATGACCATGACCGAGTTTGCAGACCTTGTGACCATTGCGGAGATGACCCCGGGACCCATTACCATCAACGCAGCGACCTTTGTGGGAGCACGGGTGGCGGGACCGGTGGGGGCGGTGGTTGCCACCCTTGGCAGTGTGACCCCGGCGCTGGTGATCGTGTCGGCGCTGGCGTACATTTATTACCGGTACAAGACCCTCTCGGTGCTGCAGAGCGTTTTGGCAAGCCTGCGCCCGGCGGTGGTGGCGCTGATCGCCGGGGCAGGGCTTTCCATTTTGCAGCAGGTGGCATTTGACGGCAGCACCCCGGCACTGGCAGCGGTGAACTGGACCGGGATTGCGCTTTTTGCAGCGGCATTCGTGGCACTGCGCCGGTTCAAGGCAAGCCCCATCCTGACCATGGCAGGCTGCGGGGCGGCAGCGCTCGTGCTGACTGTTTTCCTGCGGTGAACAACAAGTTGTATAAATTTTCTCCGGCGGACCGGTGGATTTTCGGTCCATGCGGAAAGATTATACAAAAAGCATATAAACATATTGACATTCTGGGTAGATAGGTATATTATACGGGCATCGGGTCCAACGACCCAGAGAACGGATGTAAGGGAGGCAGGAATGATGGAGTCCATGATGTGTTGTCGCTGTCGTCACTGCGTTTTCTCCCGGATGGATGTTCCTGCGGCGGGGCGTATTGTACCTGCCCTGCGGTAAGCAGAGGAACCGGCACATCTGATCTTGACGGAAGGTCCCGGGAGCTTTTCAACAGGAAGGCTCCCGGGATTTTTGTTTGGGACCGGGATTTTCAGGATACAAGGAGGGGTCGGCAATGGACTGGAGTGTGATCCAGCAATATTTGCCGCAATACCAGAAAGCGGCGGTACTTACGGTGCGGCTGGGAGTGGCAGGCATCCTGCTTGCCATCGTCATCGGGCTGGTCTGCGCAGTGCTGCAATATTATAAGGTGCCGGTGCTGCGGCAGCTGGTGGGGGTATACATCCAGCTCAGCCGCAACACGCCGCTGCTGGTGCAGTTGTTTTTCATCTATTACGGTCTGCCCAAGGTGGGCATCCGGACCAACGCCGAGATCTGCGGCATTGCAGGTCTGGCGTTTCTGGGAGGCAGCTACATGGCGGAGGCGTTCCGCAGCGGGCTGGAGGCGATCGAGCCCATCCAGACCGAAAGTGCCTACAGTCTGGGTATGGACCGCTGGCAGACCATGCGGTATGTGGTGCTGCCGCAGGCAATGTCCACCAGTATGCCTGCCTTTATGGCAAATGTGATCTTTCTGCTGAAGGAGACCAGCGTGTTCAGTGCCATCAGTCTCATGGATCTGATGTTCACCGCCAAGGACCTTATCGGACTGTACTACAAGACCACCGAGAACCTGTTTTTGCTGGTGGTGTTCTATCTGATCATTCTGCTGCCGGTGTCCATTGCAGGCAGCCTGCTGGAAAGGAGGCTGCGCTATGCCGGATTTGGGTCTTGAGGTCCTGTTCAAGGGCAAAAACATGATCCGCCTGCTGGGGGGTCTTGGGGTGGCGCTGAAGATCAGTGCCACGGCAGTGCTCATCAGCCTGCCCCTGGGCATCCTGCTGGGCGTGCTGATGACCTTCCGCAATCCGCTGCTGAAAGCGGTGCTGCGGCTGTACCTGGAGTTCATCCGCATCATGCCTCAGATGGTGCTGCTGTTTCTGGTCTACTTCGGCACCACTCGGGCATTTGGGTGGGACCTTTCCGGAGAGACGGCGTCCATCATCGTCTTTGTGCTGTGGGGTGCAGCGGAGATGAGCGACCTTGTGCGGGGCGCCCTCATAGCCATTCCCCGGCACCAGTACGAGAGCAGCGCTGCCCTGGGCATGAGCCGGGGGCAGACCTACTGGTACATCATTATCCCTCAGACGGTGCGGCGGCTGATCCCCCTGTCCATCAACCTGATCACCCGGATGATCAAGACCACCAGTCTGGTGCTGATGATCGGTGTGGTGGAGGTGCTCAAGGTGTCTCAGCAGATCATCGAGGCAAACCGCACTGCCAGCCCCAACGCCGCATTTGGCATCTATCTCACAGTCTTTGTGCTGTATTTCTTCGCCTGCTGGCCCATCAGCCTGCTGGCATCCTACCTTGAAAAGAAATGGAAGTGACCTGTATGGCAGAACCTATTTTAACGGTAGAACACCTGACCAAGGCATATGGCGAGACCCCGGTGCTGGAGGATATCAGCTTTGCAGTCCAGCCCGGCGAGGTCATCGTGGTGGTGGGACCCTCCGGCTGCGGCAAAAGCACCCTGCTGCGATGTCTCAACGGTCTGGAGCCTACCCAGAGCGGCAGGGTCCGGCTGGGCAGCGAGACCGTCGCCTACGGCGGCAAGAACCTGACCGCACTGCGCCAGCGCATCGGGATGGTGTTCCAGAGCTATGAGCTGTTCCCCCATCTGACCGTGCTGGACAACATCCTGCTTGCCCCCACAAAGGTGCAGAAACGCCCCCGGGCGCAGGTGCAGCAGGAGGCAGAGGCACTGCTGGACCGGGTGGGACTGCTGCAGAAAAAGAACAGCTACCCCCGGGAACTTTCCGGCGGACAGAAGCAGCGGGTGGCGATCGTCCGGGCACTGTGTATGCACCCGGAGATCCTACTGTTTGACGAGGTGACGGCGGCGCTGGACCCCGAAATGGTCCGGGAGGTGCTGGACGTCATGCTGGATCTGGCACGGCAGGGACGCACCATGATCATCGTGACCCACGAGATGCAGTTTGCCCGTGCCATCGCCAGCCGGGTGCTCTTTCTGGATGGGGGCAAGATTGTAGAGGAAGCTCCCCCGGCGGAGTTCTTCGATCACCCCGCCACTGAGCGGGCACAGCGCTTTTTGCGCACATTTACGTTTGATGCTGTGAAATGAGTCACAGATCAGAATAAATGCTCCGGAAGATCCGGAGCAGGGGAAAGATTTATAAAGCAAAGGAGAATCTCATATGAAACAGTCCAAAATTACCCGTCGTTCCTTCCTGCTGGGTTTGGGTGCCGTCTCTGCGGCAGCGGTGCTCACCGCCTGCGGCGGCTCCTCCGCCTCCGGCAGCACCGCAGCTTCCGGCAGTGCAGCTTCCGGCAGCGATGTAGTGTACCGCACTCTGGATGAGATCAAGGCGGCAGGCACCATCAACATCGGCGTCTTCTCCGACAAGAACCCCTTTGGCTATGTGGATGAAAACGGCGAATACCAGGGCTACGACATCTACTTTGGCAACCGCATCGGCGAGGATCTGGGCGTGGAGATCAATTATGTCTCCACCGAGGCGGCAAACCGCATCGAGTATCTGCAGACCGGCAAGGTGGATGTGATCCTTGCCAACTTCACCGTCACCCCCGAGCGGGCAGAGGAAGTGGACTTTGCCCTGCCCTACATGAACGTGGCTCTGGGCGTCATCTCTCCGGACAGCAATGTCATCACCTCTCTGGACAACTGGAACGCCGGGGATCAGATGATCGTCATCTCCGGCACCACCGCCGAGACCTACCTGACCAAGAACTACCCTGACATCCCCCTGCAGAAGTACGATTCCTACGCCACCGCCAAGAATGCTCTGGAAAACGGCAACGGCGTGGCATGGGCAAACGACAACACCGAGGTCATTGCCTTTGCAAACCAGAACCCCGGCTATACTGTGGGCATCCCCTCTCTGGGCAGCGCAGATACCATTGCGCCGGCTGTGAGCAAGGGCAACACCACGGTGCTGGACTGGCTGAATGAGGAGATCCGTGCACTGGGCGAGGAGAACTTCTTCCACAAGGACTACGAGGCAACGCTGGTGGATACCTACGGCGCTGACTACGAGGACGAACTGGTGGTGGAAGGCGGCGAGGTCGCCGATGAGGCAGCTTCCGAGGCAGCTTCTTCGGAGGCGGCTTCCTCCGAGGCAGTGGCTTCCAGTGCAGCAGCACAGTAAACCGGACACAGGACGACCGGACCGGCGGGAGAGGGCAGAACCTTTCCCGCCGGTTTTTTGCGTTGCGCCGGGCAGGGGAACGTGCTATACTGAAGAAAAACGACACTGGTGGAGAAACCAGAACAGAAAGGAAGATTCCCATGAAACGGGCGTTTATCAACGGTATCCTTCTGGACGGTACCCAGGATATGGAGCCTCTGAAGGGCAGGATCCTGCTTACCGAGGACGATACGATCACGGCGATCACCGAAAAGCTGGAGGACCCGGACGGCTACGAGGTGCTGGACCTGCAGGGAGGGTACCTGTGTCCGGGACTTGTAAACCTCCATGTGCATCTGGCAGGCAACGGCACCCCCAGTGCAAAGCCCCGGGACAACGCAGCGCTGGTGCGCAGGATCCTCAGCAATCCCCTGACCCGTGCCGTGGCATACCGGATGGTCTGCGGCTTTGCCAGGCAGGAGCTGCTCAGCGGCGTCACCACCATCCGCACCGTAGGCGGCATCGGGGATTTTGACACCCGGTGCCGGGAGGATGCCGCAGCGGGAAAGATCCCGGCACCCCGGATCCTTGCCGCCAATCAGGGCATCTCGGTGCCCGGCGGACACATGGCAGGCTCGGTGGCGGTGGCTGCAAAGAACAACGCCGAGGCACTGGCACAGCTGGCAAAAGCGTCGGCGCAGGGGGTGGACCTTGTAAAGCTGATGATCACCGGAGGCGTCATGGATGCCACCGCCAAGGGCACCCCTGGCGAGCTGAAGATGAAGCCGGAGATGGTGCGGGTGGTCTGCCAGCAGGCACACAAAATGGGCTACAAAGTGGCAGCACACACCGAGTCCCCGGAGGGGGTAAAGGTGGCACTGGAAAACGGGGTGGATTCCATCGAGCACGGTGCAAAGATGGACGAGGAGACCATCCGGCTGTATAAGGAGCGGGGAGCGTTCCTGTGCACTACCATCTCCCCGGCGCTGCCCTACGCCCTGTTTGACCTGTCGGTGTCCGGCGCTACGGAAAAGGACCAGTACAACGGCAAGATCGTTTTTGACGGTGTCATCGAAAGCGCAAAGACCGCACTGGCAAACGACATCCCGGTGGGTCTGGGCAATGACGTGGGCTGCCCCTACATCACCCAGTACGATTTCTGGCGGGAGCTGTGCTACTTCCACAAGTACTGCGGGGTCTCTAACCGGTTTGCCCTGTACACTGCTACCCTGCGCAACGCCCAGCTGGCAGGGGTGGGGGACCAGACCGGCTCCCTTGCACCGGGCAAGAGCGCAGACTTTATCGTCATGCGCCGCAACCCGCTGGAGGACCTGACCGCCCTGCGGCAGCTGGAAATGGTGGTCTGCCGGGGCAGGATCATCAAAAAGCCTGCGCCCAAGCGCAAAAAAGAGATCGACGCCCTGCTGGACCCCTACCTGAAATAAGCATATACAGCAAAGGCTCCCGTGCTTTCCTGCACGGGAGCCTTTGACATTTTTTGTTACATAGTGGCGGCGACCGCAAGGATGCTCTGCCAGCTGCGGCTGTGGGCGCAGGGAGGCACCGGGCGGCTGCTCCGGGGGGAGGCAGGGCGTGCCGGGGCGGCGGGACGGAACACCACCGTCGTATCCCTGCCGCATTGCCACTGCCGTGCCAACTCTGCGGCACGGGGATCCTTTTGCAGCAGCCGCCGTTCGCTGCCTGCAAGGAAGTCTGCAAGCCAGTACAGGATGGCGGCAACCGGCAGGCAGGGGGCGGCATCCTCGCTCCAGTAGGTCCACCGGGCACCGCAGCCCACAAAACTTTCCACCGTGATCTGCGCTCCGGAGCGGGGATTCTGGGGGATGGGTCCGGCATAGTCGGTGCCGGCGTACCGGTCAAGCTCCCGCAGGATCCGCCCGGTGCGGTCCGGGTCCAGCCGGTCCTGACGGCAGCAGGCAGAAAGGTCCGTGGTGTCCAGAAGCGCCTGTGCACTGGCAGGAAACTGTCCGGTAAGCTGTCCCTGTGCGTTGTGGCACTGGAGCCACCCGGTGCGGAAAAGCTGGAAGTTCAGCTCCCGGCGTCCTATGGTGGAGTAGCACACCACAGCGCCCTCCTCCCCGGGATGGCGCTTCAGCTCCAGATAGGCATCGTTGCCGCAGCTGTCCTGCAGCCGGACGGCAACAAGCAGCTGTGCGCCGCGGCTGCGGGTGGACATGGCGTTGTGCATCGCATCAAAATAACGGGTCGCCTCCATAGGTGTTTCCTCCCTTGCAATAAGACACAGCGGAATGTTGTATAGATCCCGGACCGCCGCCCGGAGCGGGTGGGTCCGTGGAAGAGGTCATCCGGTCTGACTGAACATAGTATAGCACACTTTACAACGAAAAACAACTAAAAGTTTTTCAAAAATCAAATTTTTTGAAGAATTTACCGCCGAAGCAGAAAAGCAAGCCGAAGCATGGTTGTACAGATGAACGGACGGTTGTATTCCGGGACGCAAAGGACCCCCGGCACAGACAGCGCCTGCACCGGGGGTCTATACAGAAAATTCAGTCTCCCAGCTCCCGGATCTCGTTCTGGATCAGCCGTCCGGCAGCTCCTGCCAGCTGGTCCATGCCCCGGATCCGTGCCAGATTTTTGCCGTAGATCCGTGCAGCAGCACCGGCGCTGCGGTCCTCCCCCATAAAGACGGCGGAGACCCGGATGCCCCTGCGCTGCAAAGTGCGGACCTGGGCGGCGGTGTCCTCCACACCGGCGGTCTCGTCGTATTCCCGCCCCAGAGGATTTTCCGGGGAAGGGGGGATCCGGCGGCTGTCGTTGGGGGAAGCATCGGTGAGCAGGATCAGCAGATGCCGGGAGGCAGGTCCCGGGGCAAAATCCAGCAGGTCCCCGGCAGCGGCAAGGGCAAGTCCGTCCCGGTTCCAGCCGGAGGCAAAATAGCGGTTGATGTCCTGCAGGTTCTTATCGGTAAAATCCTTGAGCACCCGCAGCACCGTATAGCCCCGCAGGCTGCTGAAGGTGCTCACCCGCACCGGGATGCCGCAGGCGGTAAGGCTCTGGGCAAGGATGGAGCCCTGCGCCGCAAGGACCTCCTGACAGTGGAGCCGGGAAGCAGAGCCGTCCAGCAGCAGGTCCACCGTAAAGGAGGGCTGACTTTCCTCCTCCGGGCACAGGAACACCCGGGTTTCGTTCAGCAGGGGGGCACGCCAGACCCGGGCAGGGTCCAGACTGCCGCTGCGTGCCACCCGGGCGTGGGGCTGCTGGTGCACCAGAATGCAGTTGCGGATCTGCTGGGTCAGCCGCAGCACCACGCTGCGGTGCAGCTCCCGGTTTTTGGCGTAGTAGGCACGGTTCCGATCTGCCTGCAGCTGTGCCTGCTCCGCCAGATGCTTTGCCTCCGGGGTGGGGGCATTTTCCGGGTCCGGCACTCCGGCGCTGAACCAGAGATGGCAGCCCAGATGATCCCCCACACACAGCTGCTGCTCCGTTTTACGTAGCCGCTCCGGCGGGTAGATGGAGCGCCCAAAACAGCTTTCGATGTAGGCACGATCCTCTGCAGCATTCTGCCGCAGGGTGATGTGGGCACGGCGCTTGTCCAGCGAGGGACCGGCGCCGCCGGCATCCACAGAGCCGGAATGCTCCACGGTGACCCGGTCGGTCTTGATCATCTGGGTGGGCAGCGCCCGGGTGGCAAGGCTGGCAAACAGCCCTTCCAGATGCAGATGCAGCGCCGCTTTGGGGCGGACCTTGCCGTCAAAGAGGGCAAATTTTGCAAAAATGCCGCAGAGCCCGGCACGGAGCTGATCCGGCACAGGTGCCGTTTCCGGTGCAAGGGCGGCGGCAAGCCCGCTTTCGTAGGGGGTCATGACCGGGGCGCTGCGCCCCAGCACCTGCCGCCAGCGTGCTGCCTGCATGGTATAGACCAGCTGGTTTTTTGCCATCCACTCCTGACGGGAAAGCTTGTACTGGATGGCAAAAAAGTAGGCGGCATGGTCGTGACGCACTGCCTGCAGCACCGGGCGGCGGGGCAGCTCCAGCCGGTAGACAGCATTTTCCAGATACAGCCACGCCAGATCGTCCAGCAAGGGCTGCCGCACATCTCCCTCCCACAGCCCAAAGATGCTGCGGATCAGGGCATCGCCGTAGTACCGGTGCACCAGCCCTACCACCGTGTTCATGTAGAGATCAATGGTGCCGTCGGTGTTCCGTGCCAGAAACAGGGGTTCAAATCCATAGGCTCCGGCAGCCGCCCAGACCTGATTTGCTGCCCGCCGCTCCTGAGCAGTGTAACTCTGGGTCTCCATCAGTCAAACAGCTTTCCGGCGTCCAGTTTTGCGGGGATCCGGGTCGCCATGACATCCCGGATCAGCCCCTGCTCGTAGCTGTCAAACGCCTTGTTGGTGATGCCCATGTCCAGAGCGGCACCTGCCGGGATGCCCCGCCGGATCAGCCGCAATGCGTCCAGCATACCCCGCAGATCCAGCGCCTTGGTGGAGATCTCTCCGCTGTCGCACTTTTTCTGCAGGTCCAGAAACAGCAGAGCAAACTGGTGCAGATACTTGGGCGTCAGATCCGGGAACTGTGCTTTCAGCAGCTTTTCCAGATTTTCCTGGGAAATGGTGGGCATCTGGATCACCACGAACCGGGAGGTCAGCGCTTCGTTCAGCTCCCGGGTGCCGGCGTAGCCGTAGTTCATGGTGGCAATAAAGCGGGTCTCCGGCGCAAGGGGGATCCGGTCGTAGCCCGGCACGTCAATGGCACGGCGGAAATCCAGCACAGCGTGAAGCACCGCCAGCGCCTCGTTTTTTGCCATGTTGATCTCGTCCAGCACCCCAAAGCCGCCCCACTGGGCACAGCGGTACACCGGACCCGGACGGAACACCACCTTGCCGTCGGCAAAGGTATCCATGCCGATAAGGGAGGCGGCGTCCATGTTCACATGAAAGGAGATATCCCACCCCGGTCGTCCAAAGGCGGCAGTAAGGTTTTCTGCCAGCACGTTCTTGCCGGTCGCCTTGCCTCCTGCCAGCAGCAGATTCTCACCGCAGAGCACAGCCGCCAGCGCCTGCTCCCACACCTCTTTGCCATAATAGGTAAAGGCAGGGCAGGGGATGCGGGGACGCAGTGCCTCCCCCACCGGATGTGCCGCCCGGTATTCCTGTACAGCCTCCAGCAGGGCAGGGTCCACCCCTTCCTGCCGCAGAGTCTCCATGAGTTCCGACATTATAAAACACCTCGATGGTCTACATTCCGGTTGGGTTTGCCAAACCGGATTTTTCAGCCCTATCATAGCACAATCGCAGCCGTTTGGGTAGGGGGTGAAAGGGCTAAAAAGTGGCAAAAAGCAGCTTTCGGCAGCAGGAAAAACCAAAATGAGGGACAATAAAATTCCCGCCCGACAGCATCGAGAATCAGCTGCCGGGCGGGGATCTGTTACATTATAAAAGAAGTTTAACGAGAGGAAAGGCTCAGTCCACCACGTCTTCAAACTGGCTGTTGTACAGGTCGGCGTAGAAGCCCCCTGCTTCAATGAGCTGGTCGTGGGTGCCCTGTTCCACAATGTCGCCGTCCCGCATCACAAGGATCAGGTCGGCGTCCCGGATGGTGGACAGACGGTGGGCGATGACAAAGCTGGTGCGTCCTTCCATGAGCCGGTCCATGGCGGTCTGGATCCGCTGTTCGGTGCGGGTGTCCACGCTGCTGGTTGCCTCGTCCAGGATCAGGATCCGGTTGTCTGCCAGAATGGTGCGGGCGATGGTCAGCAGCTGCTTCTGACCCTGACTGACGTTGGAGGCGTCCTCGTTCAGCTCCATCTGGTAGCCGCCGGGCAGGGTGCGGATAAAGTGGTCGGCGTTGGCGGCTTTGGCGGCAGCGATGACCTCTTCGTCGGTGGCGTCCAGACGACCGTAGCGGATGTTCTCCATAATGGTGCCCTTGAACAGCCATGTGTCCTGCAGCACCATGCCAAAGCCTTCCCGCAGGGCGCTGCGGTCAAAGTCCCGGACATCGTGCCCGTTGAGGGTGATGGAGCCAGAGTCCACATCGTAGAACCGCATCAGCAGCTTTACCATGGTGGTTTTGCCGGCACCGGTGGGTCCTACGATCGCCACCTTCTGTCCGGGCTTTACCACACAGCTGAAATCGTGGATGATGGTCTTTTCCGGGGTGTAGCCAAACCGGACGTGGTCAAAGGTGACCTGTCCATCGATGGAGGCAGGATCTGCCCGGCGGGCGGGGTCTGCCAGCTGATCCTCCTCCGCCTCGTTCAGGAACTCAAACACCCGCTCGGCAGCGGCAGCCATGCTCTGCAGCATGTTGGATACCTGAGACAGCTGCTGGATGGGCTGGGTAAAGTTCTTTACATACTGGATGAATGCCTGGATGTCGCCGATGGTGATGATGCCGTTTGCCGCAAAGATGCTGCCTACGATCGCCACCGCCACATAGCCCAGATTGCCCACAAAGTTCATAATAGGCATCATGAGACCGGAGAGGAACTGGCTCTTCCATGCGGATTCGTAGAGCTTGTCGTTGGCGGCATTAAAGTCCGCCAGCACCACAGCCTCCCGGTTGAACGCCTTGACCACGTTATGCCCGGAGTAGATCTCCTCTACCTGCCCGTTGACCACACCCAGAGTTGCCTGCTGTGCTTTGAAGTACTTCTGGCTGAATTTTACCACCACCAGCACCAGCACAAGGGACACCGGCAGGATCAGCAGGGCGATGAGGGTCATGCGGGGGCTGATGGAAAGCATCATGATCAGCACACCGATCATGGTGGTGATGCTGGTGATGAGCTGGGTGATGCTCTGGTTCAGGCTCTGCCCCAGAGTATCCACATCGTTGGTGATCCGGGACAGCACCTCGCCTACGGTGCGCTTTTCAAAGTAAGCAAGCGGCAGGCGGTTGATCTTCTGGCTGATCTGACGGCGGAAGTCGTAGCACACCTTCTGGGAAAGCCCGGTCATGAGCCAGCCCTGAATAAAGCTGAAGGCGGCGCTCAGCAGGTACATGCCCAGCAAAAACAGCAGTACCCTGCCGATGTAGGCAAAGTCGATGGCACCGGTGCCCCGGAGCTTGGCGATCCAGCCGGTGGCAAGGGCGGTGGTGGCTTTTGCCAGCACCTTGGGTCCGGCAATGTTAAAGATGGTGGACAGCACCGCAAAGACCATGGAGGTGATCAGGGGCAGCCTGTAGCGCCCCATGGTGCGGATCAGCTGCCGCAGTGTGCCTTTGAAGTCCTTGGCACGCTCGGTGGTGGGACGTCCGTGTCTGGGCATATCACTCACCCTCCTTTCCGGTGTTCAGAGTATCCAGCGCCAGCTCCTTCTGGCTCAGCTGGCTCCGGGCGATCTCCTGATATTCCGGGCAGCTGACCATGAGCTGGGCGTGGGTGCCCTTGCCCACCAGCCTGCCCTCGTCCAGGACAAGGATCTGGTTGGCATGGAGCACCGTGGAGATCCGCTGTGCCACAAGGATCACGGTGGCGTTGTCGGTCTGTGCCTTCAGGGCACGGCGCAGCGCCACATCGGTCTTGTAGTCCAGAGCGGAGAAGCTGTCGTCAAACAGGTAGATCCGGGGATGTTTGGCAATGGCACGGGCAATGGAGAGACGCTGCTTCTGTCCGCCGGACACGTTGGAGCCTCCCTGCGCAATGGGGCTCTGGTAGCCCTCGGGCTTTGCCTCGATGAAATCCGCTGCCTGCGCGATGGCGGCGGCATTTTTTACATCGGCATCGGAGATATGCTCGCCGCCAAACTTCAGGTTGGAATCGATGGTGCCGCTGAACAGCACACCCTTCTGGGGCACATAGCCCAGCAGGTCGTGGAGCTGTGCCTGAGGCATATCCCGCACATCCACCCCGTCCACCGTGACGCTGCCGCCGGTGACATCGTAGAACCGGGGGATCAGGTTCAGCAGGGTGGACTTGCCGCAGCCGGTGGAGCCGATGATGGCGGTGGTCTCGCCGGGCTTGGCGGTAAAGCTGATGTGTTCCAGTGCATCGCTGTCGGCACCGGGGAACCGGAAGCTCACATCCTTAAATTCCACCACGCCCTGCCAGCCTTTGCGTTCCTGTGCGGTCTTTGCGGCGGCGGGGTCCGGGTCGTGGATGGTCGCTTTGGTGCGCAGCACCTCGTCGATACGGTCGGCGGCAACGCCGGCACGGGGCAGCATCACTGCCACCATGGCAAGCATCAAAAAGGACATGACGATCTGCATGGTGTAGGTGATAAAGGCGATCATCTCGCCCACCTGCATGGTGCCGGCGTCCATAGCCTTGCCGCCGAACCAGACGATGAGCAGGCTGGTGCCGTTCATGATCAGGGTCATAAAGGGCATCATGGCGACCATGGCACGGTTGGTGAACAGCTGGGTGCCCAGCAGTTCCCGGTTTGCCTTGTCGAAGCGCTCCTCCTCAAACTTTTCCCGGCTGAAGGCACGCACCGGCATGATGCCGGTAAGGATCTCCCGGCTCACCAGATTCAGCCGGTCCACCAGCTTCTGCATGACCTTGAACTTGGGCATGGCAATGTTCATCAGGAAGAGCAGCAGCACCAGCAGCAGCGCCACATCCAGCAGAACGATCCAGGAAAGCCCGGTGCTGCTGTTTACCACATGGAGCACGCCGCCGATGCCCAGAATGGGGGCGTATGCCACCATCCGCAGCAGCATGACGCAGACGAACTGCACCTGCTGGATGTCGTTGGTGGTGCGGGTGATGAGGGAGGCGGTGGAGAAATTTTCGATCTCCGCATTGGAAAAGCCGATGACGGCGGAGAAGGTCTCCCGCCGCAGGTCCCGTCCGATGGCGGCAGACACCCGGGAGGCAAGGAAGCCCACGGCAACGGCAACTGCCACCATCAGCAGGGTAAGCCCCAGCATCTGCCCGCCTACCCGGAACAGGTAGCCCATCTGCACCTGCTGTGCCACGCCCTGCCCTTCGTATTCCAGCTGGACCAGCAGCAGGGACTGGCTTTTGAGTTTGTCCAGCATGGAGTCGTCCATGCCGCTCATTGCCCCGGCAAGCTGCTGCCGGAGAGCATCCCGGTCAAAGCCGGGCATCTGCGCCATGGCGGCAAACTGAGCGGCAGCGGTGTCCAGGTCCGCCGCCGTGGGGGCAACGGCAGCCGTCTCGCTGTCGGCGGCAGGGGCGGCAGCCTCCATGCCGGACAGGCTGGTCATGCCCATGGCACCGGACCCGGCAGGGGCGTTTGCCACCTGCACCGCTGCAAGATACAGGGCAATGTCCGGGGTGGTGACGGCGTTTTCCAGCCCGGTGCGCTGGATGTCGGTCAGGTCGCTGCGCAGCTGCAGCACGCCGTCATCCTGCAGATAGTACTGGTAGGCATCCTGCAGCTGTGCGGCGTCCTCCTGGCTCATGAGCATACACAGGGCGTCCAGGGTGCTCTGGCGGATGGTCCGGGGCAGGGGGCTTTCGATGCCGCCCTGCTGGATGCCGGTATCCACGATCCTGCTGGTGTAGTCCGGCAGCGAAAGATCGCAGTATGCCTGCACAAACAGCAGCGCCACCACCACAAGGCATACAGCCCAGTGGCGTGCCAGCTGCTTAAAGATCTTTGTCATGGTTGGGTCCTCCCTCTGGTTCTTGATCGCGTGCGGCGTTTTCTGCAAGGATGGCGTCCATCAACGCCCCCTGCAACGACTGCATCTGCGCCACCTGCTCCGGCTCCAGCCGGGCGATGACACAGGCAAAATAGTTGCTGAGAGCATCTTCGCACTGACGGCACGCTTCGTATCCCTGCGGGGTGATGCGCACCAGCGTCTTGCGGCGGTCGGCGGGGTCTGGCTCCCGCACCACCGTGCCGTCCTGTTCCAGGAGCCGCAGCCCCCGGGAAATGGCAGGCAGGGGCTGGCGTGCATCCCGGGCAAGGTCCGAGACGTACACAGCCCCGTCCCGCCCGTGCTCCCGGATGCAGTGCATCAGCGCTTCCAACATATTAAAATGGCACCTGGGGCAGCTGCGCAGGGCGCTGCGCATCCCGGTCTTTGCCGCCTTGCTGAGTTCTGCGATAAAATGGCAGGATGTATGGAAACTGAGCGGTTCGGTTCCGGACATGGGATCCCTCCTTGCAAAAATACTTAACAGTTGTTAACTGTTGGCGATTGCTAATAATATACCTTCCGTGGCGGGAATGCAAGTCCCCAGCGGAATGTTTGCATTTTTTTAACATTTGAGGTTGGTTGACATGCACAAAACGGAGAGAAAAAATCGTGCACTGTGCTGCAGGGCAGCGGCGAAACTTCGGATCGATCTCCGGAATGAAGAAAAACTGCGCTGCAAGAGGGAAAATAAAATTGATTTTGTGTTGCAGAAGTGTTATACTTTATTATAATTCTGCGGCGGCGGCTGCCGCAAAAAATAATTCTGCGGCGGCGGCTGCCGCAAAAAATAATTCTGCGGCGGCGGCTGCCGCAAAAATACAAAGGGGACCTTCCGGGTCAGGGGGATATCCGGCAGGGAGGGTCAGCTTCCACGAGGTGTCAGGATGAAGGACATTTTAACAAATCTGATGGAAAAGTTCCGCCGGGAACACAGGCTGGCGCGGCGGTACACTGCAATGCTGCTGGTGCTGGCGTTTGCCACTACCCTGTTTGTCAACTGGCAGCTCCACGGGGTGGGCATTTCCATGACGGCGGACTACCTGTGCGGCTATGAAGAACACGAGCACACGGCGGAGTGCTACGAGCAGGTGCTGGTCTGCGGCTACGAGGAAGGTATGCCGGAGGACTCCACCGCTGCTCTGCCGGAGGATGGCATGCTGGATACGGACTATGGCGTGGACGGGGAAGAACTGTCCGATGAGCCGGAGCCGCTGGCGGAGCAGCCGGTGCACGTCCATACCCAGGACTGCTACGAAGAGCGGCAGGTGCTGGACTGTATGGAAGAGGAGCACGAGCATACCGACGAGTGCTTTGACCCGGAGGACGGCAGCCTGATCTGTGAGATCTTCCCCCATACCCATACAGAAAGCTGCTATACCACCCAGTATGAGCTGGTCTGCGGCATGGAAGAAGGGGAGCCGGAGCAGGCAGCAGACCCGGACTTTGCCCTGTACGAAGAAGAAACGACCCTGCCGGCAGTGCCGGAAGACGTACCGGAGGCGGCAGGATCGGAGGAAGTGCCGGTGCACCACCACACCGAGGCGTGCTATCGGGAGGAGCTGGTATGCACCCTGCCGGAGCACCACCACACGGTGGAGTGCCTGTCGGACCCGCTGGCGGATGTGGAGACCGAGGCAGACTGGCTGGCAAAGACCAATACCTCCCTTACCGGCAACTGGGGCGAGGACCTGCTGGCAGTGGCACAGTCCCAGCTGGACTATGCAGAGAGCACCAAAAACTTTAAGCTGGACGTGGAGGACGAGGAGAAGCTCCGGGGCTGGACCCGCTACGGTGCGTGGTACGGCAACCCCTACGGCGAGTGGGACGTGATGTTCCTGTCCTACTGTCTGTATTACGCTGGCATTCCCCAGAGCGTAGTGCCCCAGCGTGCCGGTGTGGATGCACTGCGCAGTGATCTGCGGGGCACCGACTGGCTGCTGACCGACACCGTCCCTCAGGTGGGAGACGCCATCATCTACCAGAACGTTATGGGCGTGGAGACCGTGGGCATCGTCAAGGCGGTGGACGGAGACACCGGCATGGTCACCGTGATCTCCGGCGCTGTGGAAGGCACTGTGGCAGAGGTGGCGGTGGACCCGGCATCCATCACCGGCGTGGTGTCGGTGACAGGTGCCTATGCGGCACAGACCGCCGCCATGGACCCGGACGCAGAGACGGAGGAAGCAGAAAAGCCGGAGCAAGACGCAGATATAGATGAGGAGTTTTACCCCGAGGACGAGGATTTTAGCATCGTCATGACCTGGGATAAGACCCAAAAGGCGGACGCCATGGACCCCCTGTTTGCAGTGGCTGCACTGGAGATGGGTGAGGGTACCGACTCTGTCCAGCTGGATAAATACATCACGGAAGTATCCCTGAAAAAGGTGGAAAACGGTCAGGAGAAAGACATCGACTCCGGCGCAGAGGTAAAGGACGGCGACATCGTTAAGGTCGCCTTGAAGTTCAACTTTGAGTCCGGCGTCCTTACTGCGGACAGAAGGAAGGCAACCTACCAGCTGCCGGGAGGACTGAAGCTGACCACTGCCGTTAACGACGGTGTGGTCAAGGACGGCAGCGGAAACGTAATCGGCACCTACAACATCAACATGGAAGGTCTTGTCACCATGACCTTTGACAAGAATGTTATCGCTGGTGCTCACGATGGTACGCTTGATTTTACCGCCATGGCAAACTACAGCGGGTCCGCAAGTGGTAGTGTGAACATCAACGATAAATTCAACCTGACCATTAAAAAACCGGACCCGGACCTTGCGGTGGAAAAGCGGCTGACAGGAAGTATAATTTGGAGCGATGCAGAGGGCAATCAGCTCGTCCAGTGGCAGCTGGAAGTGTCCTCCGCAAAGGGAACGGACGGACAGACGGTCACCATCCAGGACCAGCTGAATGTGAACAATGGCGTAGTCTCCTCTTATGAGCCGAATTCCTTTGTGGTAAAAAAGCGCTCTGCCAACGGCACCGTGGTGACGGTGGACAGCAGCAGTTATACCTTTGAATTGGACAACACTTCGCTGCCGGTAAAGACTGCAACGGTCAGCGGACTGCCGCCGCTGGCAGAAAACGAGGCGTATCTGCTGGAATACGTCACAAAGACCCCTCCGGACTCCTTCTCGCCGGGGAACAATGTGATGCGCAACCAGATGTCCGCCACTGCAGGAGATGTGACCAGGGGGACCAACCAGTGGATCACCTTCCTGACGCCTCTGGAAAAGACCGGCACGGTAAACGCCGAGGGTCTGGCAGAGTGGACCATCACCCTGAAGGCACCGAAGGACAACATCCAGGGCGGCTTCTTTGCAAACTTTATCTTGAGAGATGAGCTGCCAAAGGGTGCCGCCCTTGTGGGAGACATCACCATCATCCCCGATTCCGGTGCATCCTGGACCATTACGGCAGACCAACTGCAGAACGGCTATAACCTTGGGGATCATTACACAGGCAATGAAGCAGCGATGCCCGGAAAGTTCACCGTCAAGTATACCACCACCGCAGTGCCGAACGCTGACGGCAAGGTGGTCAATACTGCAACCCTTACCAATAAGAACAACAATGTGACCTTTACCGCCACCGGGACGGTGCCGGGGGTCCTGGGCAGCTGGAACATCACAAAGAGCCATATCCGCACCCAGAACAATGTGGCGTACTGGAACATCAACGCAGCAAACACTGCCGGTGCAAGGACCTTTACTCTTACGGATACCATTCTGGACACCACCGACAGCACCGAAGCCGCCGTCCCCGAGCAGAACACCCACTACGCCTATGCGGCTGAGCTGCAAGCTGCCATCCAGTCCGGCATGAAGCTGTATGCCCTGCAGGATGCCGCCCCCCTGAGCTACGCAGAGGCAATGGCAAAGGGCTGGCTGGACGAAAACTCCATCCACTACTACGATGCAGCCGGCGCGTTGGTGTTGGCATCGGATACAACCACCCCGGTAATGCGTTTTACCGTTACTGTAAAGGCAGGGGATAACGACTCCCCGGTGCGCCGCATCCTGCTGGAAAATATCCCCACCCATGAAGCACGGGACAAGATGCAGGGCGGCGAGACGTGGATCTTCCGCAATCAGGCGGAACTGAACGGCGCTGCTTCCACCGCACAGGACGGGTACCGGTGCTACCGCCGTTTTGAAAAGATGGTGGCGACCAATAAAGAGCGCAACAACTACACCGGTGCAAACAGCACCATAAAGCTGGAGGATATCCACGACGGCACCCTGAAATACCGTATCATCCTGACCACCGGCGCAGAGGAGACCGTCCCCATCACGGTGACGGATAAGCTGCCTGCGGGCACCTTTACCTCCAAGGGGTTCTGGATAGACGGTCAACCGGCATCCGGCATCACGGCGAGCTACGATGTAAGTGCCGACCGTGTGCTCACCGTCCATATCAGCGACTACAACAACGGTACACCGGGAAAAGCCCAGACCATCGAGTTTTTGTACGACATAAAGATCACCAATGACCCGGCGTGGAATGACCCCGGCACCGGCAGTGTGTCCTACACCAACGAGGCGACCTGGGGCAGGGAGTCCTCCTCCATCACCACCACCGTCACCCGGGACGTGGCACCCCTCACCAAAAACGGCGAGCAGCTGAAGGACGAGACCGGCTGGACCGGCAAGATCAAATATTCGGTGCTCATCAACCCCGGCAAGGAAACGCTGGGCGATGGCACATGGCTGACTTTGAAGGACAGCGCCACCGTGCCGGAGGGGGCAGCCTTCTACGGGGACCTTTCCACCGTCCGGCTGTACTACTACGAATACGGCAGTGCCGTGCTGAAGGAAGTGCCTGCGGACCTGTACTACAAAAAGCAGGACCCGGAAGGGGATAGCTGGCTGGTGATGCAGGTGCCGGACAAAACCGCCCTGCTGCTGGAGTATGTGGCGACCATCGACCGGGGCAACTACACGAACCCGGATGTGAGCAACACCATCACCACGCAGAACGGTATTAGCACCTCCAACAAGGTGAGCTTCCAGACCAACTCTTCCAGCGCCACCTTTACCAAGGGACAGCTGGTGATAAACAAGCTGGACGGTGCCAAAGGCAGCCTGCTGGCTGGGGCAACGTTTGAGGTGCAGCTGTACAATAAGGAAACAAAGCAGTTTGAGTTCTACACCACTGGCACCACCGGCACCAATGGACAGCTGGTATTTGACATCACCAACGATGCCGAGAACACTCTGCGCCCGGACGTGCTGTACCGCCTTGTGGAGACCAGCGCACCCACAAACTACATCATGGACAGCACTCCCCGCTACCTGCTCTTCTACGGCAAAAACAGCAGCAAGGAGGCGGCGTTCCAAGCAGCGACCGGCGAGACGGATACGCTGAATGTGACGGTGGACGAAAGCACTGAGACCATAACCCTCAACGGCAACCTCCTTACCGGCGGTGCCCTCAGCACTACCACGCTGAATGTAAAGAATACTTACAACCAGCTGGCGGTGCACAAGTACTGGTTTGATAAGAACACCAACCTGCCGCTGGAAGCAAAAAGGATCCCTGTAAAGAGTCTGGAAGTGCAGCTCTGCCGCTACACAGAAGGGCAGAGCCCGGAAAACGCCCAGCCGCTGGAAGGAGCGGAATACACCAAGACCCTGACGGCAAAGAACGACTGGTCCGCCACATGGGAGGGACTGCCCCAGACGGACAATGCCGGCAAAAAGTACTATTATATGGTCAAGGAGCGGACCGCCGGCAGCTGGACCGTCACCGAGGACAACAACGAGGGCATCCAGCTGGGTGTCATCGTGTTGAAAAACTACGTTTACGAAGGCTATCAGCTGCCCTCCACCGGCGGCGCAGGGGCAGTGCCCCCGGCGCTGGGCGGGGCTATGATGGCAGCGGCAGCGGTGCTGCTGTACCGGCGCAAAAAGGGCGCAGAGAGGGAGGAGTGAGCAAACTATGAAATATTCTTTCAAAAAACGGCTCGCCGCCCTTGGACTGGCGCTGTGCGCCCTGGCATGGGCAGTCCTGCCGGTGTCCGCCGCCGTCAGCGTGGTGGACACCAGCCGCACCGGCTCGGTGACGGTGACCCTCTACGACCATCAGAAGGATGCACCCCTGCGGGGCGGCAGCCTGACTTTGTACAAGGTGGCGGATGTGGAGCTGCGCTACGGCAGCAGCATGGAATACGTCTACACTGGGCAGTTCAGCGACTGTGATCTGGAGCTGGGCGACCTTTCTGACAGCAGTCTTGCCGCAAGGCTGGAAGCATGGCTGCCGGTAAACGCTGAGGGCACCACCCGCACCCTCAGCCAGCAGGGCAAGGCGGAGTTCAAAGACCTGCCGGTGGGGGTCTATCTGGTGGTCCAGACCAAGGCGTCCCGGGGCTACGAGGCGATCAATCCCTTTGTGGTGTCGGTGCCCCTGCTGCAGGACGGGGAGTGGGTCTACGCCGTAGACGCCAGTCCCAAGGTAGGCGGGGTGACCCCGGACAAGACCCCGGAGGAGCCCGGTTCCCCCGGCAGCCCCACTCCCGTAGAGACCCCCAGCAAACCGGCAAAACCCTCCACCGTGGTGCCCGGCACCACTCCGGAAAACCCGGCAGCGCCTGCCGTGCCCGGCACGGAGACCACCGGGACCCCCGATGAGACCCGGGAGACCGGCACCAAAACGCCGGGTGGTCTGCCTCAGGCAGGACAGCTCAATTGGCCCGTACCGTTTCTGGCGTGCAGCGGCATTCTGCTGTTCGCCGCAGGCTGGACCCTGAACCGAAAGGAGAACGGCTGTGAAGCAGAAAATTGGTAAGATCCTGATGGCGCTGGGGGCGCTGCTGATCCTTGCCTCTGTTGCCCTGCTGGCATACAACCGCTGGGACGCAGACCGTGCCGCCAAGGCGTCACAGGATGCGCTGCAAAAGCTGGAAGAGACCCTTGTGAACGAGGCAGACTCTGAGCCGGAGGCACCCCCGCCGGAGCTGGACCCGGAGCAGGAAATGACCGAGGTGGAGATTGACGGCTGGAACTACATCGGCTACCTGTCCATCCCGGCGGTAAAGCTGAACCTGCCGGTAATGTCCCGGTGGAGCTATGCCGGCTTAAAGGTTGCTCCGGGACGCTACAGCGGCTCCACCTACGCCGACAATATGGTGGTGTGCGCCCACAACTACGCCAAGCACTTCAGCCCCATCAAGTGGCTTGCCATCGGCTCTCAGGTGAGCTTTACCGATATGGACGGCTTGTGCTGGGAGTATGAGGTGGTCAGCGTGGAGACGGTGCAGCCCACTCAGATCGAAAAAATGATCACCGTCACCGACGAAAACGACTGGGACCTGACCCTGTTCACCTGCACCACCGGCGGCAACGCCCGCTGCGCCGTGCGCTGTGTGCGCACCGGCTACCCCACCGTGGCACAGGTGGAACAAGCCGGGGACCCGGCAGACTCTGGGGCATCGTCCGCCCAGCAGTGACCCCGAAAAGCAAAGCATCCCCAGACTTCTCCGATTTACCCGGAAAGGTCTGGGGATGCTTTTGTATTATTGAAGGGCGGTGGGCAAGCGCTGCCACAATACCCTCTCAGTCTCCCGTTCGCTCGACAGCTCTCCCGAGGGAAGAGCTTTTTTACGGTGCGGCGGATGGCGTCCTCGCCCTCTCAGTCACCTTCGGTGACAGCTCCCCCAAAGGGGGAGCCCTTGGCATAATCGCTGACTTCATCGCACTGCCAAAACCTCTCCCCTTGACAGACTTCCCCCGGTCGGGGATAGATTCTCCCCGCTCCGGGGAGAAATGTCACCGCAGGTGACAAAGTGGGGAGCAGATGTCGCCAACGGCGACAGAAAGGGGAACAAGGTGGCACGGCGCAAGCCGTGACGGAGAGGGTTTGCTCCCCTTTGACAATGCCGCTGCCGGTCTTCACTGAAGGCTTCCCCCGGTCGGGGGAAGCTGTCGAGGCACGCAGTGACGAGACTGATGAGGGTGCACCGTCAGATGCCGCTGGCGGTTACTCACCCCTCATCCAGCACTTCGTGCCACCTCCCCCGGCGGAGCGAAACCCTCGCTGCTGTTGTGCCGCCTGTAAAAGCAAAAGCACCACACATTTCTGTGTGGTGCTTTTAAGTTGGTGGAGATTACCGGGCTATTGAAATCACGGTGACCTCTTGCAGTCCATGCACCCGCTCTCCCAGCGGAGCGAAACCCTCGCTGCTGTTGTGCCGTCTGTAAAAGCAAAAACACCACACATTTCTGTGTGGTGTTTTCTTGGTGGAGCAATCAGGAGTCAAAACGAACATTTTGGCATCTGGCGAATCCTCGCCATCCGGCGGGTCTTCCCCAGTCTCCAGAGGAATTTCAACGCTGTTGTCCTTGCCCATAAAGGAAAAGACCAGCTTCAGGCGGTTGTCATCGTAGATGTAGGCTGCAACAAGGAAGTCTTTGAAAAGTTCCGCCTGAACCTCCCTGTCGTGTATATCCTTGCTGCGAAGAATGTGGAGCTCGTCAATCAAGTCTTCCCGATTGATTTTGACTACATCCCTCTTGGCTGCGCTCAACTGGGCAGTCAACTTTGAGTTCTCGGTCTCCAATTCAACCATCCGGCTGCGGGTGGCCTCTGTGATAATTCCCATCTCGATGGCTTTCAGCATATTCGAGGTGGCCTTTTTATTTTCAGCCAGCTGCTGCTCCAACGCCTCGATCTGGAGGTCGTTGTCGTGCTTTTCCCAATACTGAACCGTCTGATCTGCCATCCACTCGATAACATCATCGGTCAAGCAGTACATCTTGATGGCCTGTGCGATGGCGGGCTCGATAACATCCCGACGGACGTTCTTCTTGTTGCAGGCGTGTTCGGTACGCCGCTTCTGGCAGGTGTAGTAGTAGTGCAGTTCGCCGTTTCTGCTGGTGCCCGATATACCCGTCATATAGCTGCCGCAATGCCCGCAGCGCAGTTTCCCGGTCAGCAGGTAATCTTCCGCACCAACGCGGTGCCGGGTTCCAACCGGATTCTTTTTCATCCTCATGGCCTCCTGTACCTTGTACCACAATTCATCGCTCACAATGCGAGGAATCCCATCAACAATGCGTACGTTGCCGTAAATATAGATACCCTTGTAACGCTCGTTCTGGCAGATGCTCTGGAAGCTGCCCTTGTTCCATGCAGCTCCCTTGCTGGTCTTGATGCCTTTTGCGTTGAGATCTCGCGCAATATCCACGAACAGATCCCCGGCGGCAACGCGGGTGAAGATTTCCCGGACAACAGCCGCTGCAGGCTCGTCCAGCATGACCTTCCCGTCTGCACCGCGCTTGTACCCCAACGGCTGCCGGCCGTTCGCCATGCACTTGTTGGCATTGTCGTACAGACCGCGGGTGATGTCCTCTGCCATGTTCTCGCTGTAAAACTGATTCACATTCATCATGTTTCTCAACGCGAAACGCCCGGCGGCAGTATCGTCAAAGTCTTCCTCGGCATAAAACACCTTTACGCCGTAATCGTCCAGCTTTGCCTCGTTGACCATGGCTTGCAGCATATTACGCCCGATGCGGTTGGACTTCCACGCCACAACGGCCTGAAACTTCCCTTTTTCGGCATCCCGCATCATCTGCTGGAAACGAGGCCGGTTATCCGTCTTGCCGCTGATTGCCCTATCCTCGTATGTACCGACAATGCGCAGTCCAAGCGCAGCTGCGTGTTTCGTACACTCTGCGATCTGCTGCTCGATGCTGACCTCTCGCTGGTTATGTGACGAGTACCGGGCATAGATGACGGCATCGAGGCCAGCAGCAATATTCTTTTTTCTGGCCATCAACCATCACCGTTCACTTTCAAATTCCGAGAAGCTGCTTTTTCTTTGCTGTAAATTCTTCTTCCGTTAGAATACCCTCGTCCAACAGCTGCTTCAAGCCGCGAATTTCATCCACCACGGACACAACACTCCCGGCGGGTGCTACTGCCTGGGCAGCAGCGGATGGAGCGGCGGTTTCAGTCTTTCCGTAATTCGTAACGTATTCTGCGAGATCCCTTGCGGTGTCGTAGTCGTCGCGCTTAAAGAAGAAAGTTTTTTCTGCCCCGATTGCGGCAGAAACACCATACCCAAGGTTTATGCTGCCCGCGGATGCCTGCGCAGTGGTGAATGTGACCGAACCCTCCAGAAAGCCTGGCTTTTTAATTGCGAAAGACTGAATGCCTGCAATCGGATAAGATTCTGTCGTTTTATTTCGTTTCACAATCAAGTTTGCACCATCAGCGCAAAGCGTGAATCCATTGCTGCAAGGCAAAATAACATCGTATGTTTTCATATTACATCCTCTTTTCCGCATGATGCTTAGCGTTTTCGTAATAATCGTTCAATTTGATGCAAATTATTCGTCTTTTTGGTATACTTTACTCACTGCCGACAGTAATCTTCAAGAAAGGAGCGGAAGATTATGGATGTTTCCATTGATTCCGATGATGCTCAAGAGCAGCTTCGCGCTATGCTGGCACTTGAACTGTTCTTACATCTGTCGGCGGAAGATCAAGAACGTGTCATTGATTTTTCAAGAAGCCTTTCATAACGTACAGGACTGCCTTTTTCTGATCGTCGCCAAGTTGATTAAATAGTTTGACAAACTCTTTGCTGCGCTCATCCTCTTCCGTGGGGATGGGCGCAGTTTTTCTTTCCATTGGAACATCGTATCCCATCAGCCAAACCTCTGAAACGTCGAGAGCCAAGCCCAAGACGGTCAGCTTGTCCTGTCGCGGAATAATTTTTCCAGAAACGTATTGAGTCAGCGCGGTCTTTCCAAGGTTGACACCGTAAGCACGGCAGTACGGTTCAGCAAGCCTCAAAACATCGACCTGTTTTAAACCTCTGATATTCATAGCCTCTTGCAGCCGTTCTGCGGTCGTTGATGACTTCATTAGGTTCACCTCCGGTATGGTTACATCATAACATGGCATAAACAAAAGTTCAAGCGTTACAGCCAAAAAGTTCAAGAAAAATGAATTTTTGTATTGACAAGGGCAAGTCATTGTGGTAAAGTGTGAACAGTTCAGTTAAACTGAACCGAACGGAAAAGAGGTGAAATTGATGCAGAGGAGCTATAACAAACTGCTGGGCCGAATCGTTGAGATTTTCGGAACCAGAGGGGCATTTGGCAAGAGTATGGGGTGGTCGGATCGCACCACTTCCCTCAAACTCAACGGTAAGGTTGACTGGAAACAGGACGAAATCGAGGCTGCGTGTCAGGCACTGAAAATTGAAGTGTCGGACATTCCAGACTATTTTTTTGCCCTGTAAGTTCAGTTAAGCTGAACAATGGAGGTTTACATGAACGCCAACATTCACATCAATGTGGACGAGATACCGCCGGAGGTCGCAGAGCGAATCGGTTGCGTGTTTCTCGGATTCCACAAGCGTTTCCAGCAGAATCCCGAACTCATGGCTGAGCTGGAAGCCTACCGAGCCACCAAAAAGGCATCTGAAAGGAAGTGTGCAGAATGACGAAGATCCTGATGACCGTGTATGGCATCACCGCAGAGCAGGCAGCAGCCCGGCTCCCGGTGGCGCAGTTCGTTCTGACTGCTGCCATTGCAGCCCTGTTCGTCTGGCTGGACAGCAACGGTGTATTTGACAGCGCGGGCCGCTGGATGGGCCGGAAGTTGCGGGAGGTACTGGATGCTGTATCCGAGGACTGATGCAGAGGCTGGCTACCCTGAGCCTCCTGTGTGCCCCCTCTGCCACCAGAGGTGCGATACCATCTACCGCACCGATGATGGCACAATCGTTGGCTGCGACCGCTGCTTAGAGGCCGCAGACGCATGGGAAGTCCGTGAGTGCTTCCCGGAAAAGGAGTGATTTTATGAAAGGATTGGTATTCGACACCGAGAATCAGATGCAGTTCAAGGACTTCGGCGAACCGCTGCCGGGAGACCATCACGCTGAACATCGCAGTCAACAAGGTCAACGAGGAGGTGATTTTTTGAAAGTAAGAGGCAAAAAGCTGACCCGCCGCCAGAAAGAAGCCCTTTCCGCGCAGGGCTGGGACTTCCGCCTGTATCTCTGCGTCCGGGATGGCCCGGACTTCATGGAGCTGGTCAACCGCACCACTGGCAAGTACGTCATGTTCCGCAAGTAAACCTATCAACTGAAAAGGAGTAAACATTATGATTCGCAATCCCAACGACATTCAGGACGGTGCAAAGAAGATTCGGATGCTCATTGCTGGCTACCCTGGCATCGGCAAGTCCACGATGGCCTTGTCCGCACCCCGCCCGCTGCACATCGACTGCGACTTCGGCATTGACCGTATCGAGCCTCGCTACCGTATGCCGTACATCCAGCCCCGCAGCTATGATGAGATCCTGAACGACCTGAAGCCGGAAAACCTGAAGGACTTTGAAACGCTGGTGTTCGACACTGCCGGCAAGCTGATCTCCCTGATGGGCCTGTGGGCTATCAAGCAGAACCCCAAGTACGGCCAGCGGGATGGCAGCCTGTCCCTCAAGGGTTACGGTTTCGTAGGTCGTGAGTTCGTCCGGCTCATGGATTACTGCTTCTACGAACTGAAAAAGAACATCGTGGTCGTTTTCCACGCCACCGAGGAAAAGGATGGTGATAACACCCGCCTCCGTATCAAGGTCGAGGGTCAGACCAAGAACAACGTGTGGGAACCCATGGACTTGGGTGGTTTCGTGGAAATGTACGGCAATGACCGCACCATTGGCTTCTCCAACTGCGAGCGGTATTTCGCCAAAGGTACCCGCGGCATCCATGGTGTCTACAAGATTCCCGCCCTTGGCCCCGGCAGCCAGAACGACTTCCTGACCAAGTTGTTTGAGGAGTACAACAGCAAGGCCGCCGAGGAAGTGGCCGCAAATGCCAAGGAGAACGAGGCTTACGAACGGGTCATGCAGGAGGGCAGCAAGATTATTGCCGGCATCAAGGATGCAGATACCGCCAACGCCGCCATGCAGCCGTTCAAGGCGCTGCACCACCATCTGACTTCCAGCCGGGAACTGAACGCCCAGTGGAAAGCCAAAATCGCAGCCCTTGGCCTGACTTTCGACATGGCTGCTGGCCAGTACAAGCCCGCAGAGGAGGCACAGTAATGGCTGCATACCTCGTTACTCACTCGCTGCTGTCCTCGTGGCTGCACCTCATTCGGGAGAATCCCTACGAGGATTTGACCACCGAGGGTGATCCGCTGGCGGAGTTTATGCTGGTTCTGCGCCGGGAGCCTACGCCCCGGACGGAGGCCATGCAGAACGGTATCGACTTTGAGAACCTCGTGACCGCTGCTGTCAACGGCCACGATGACCCCAACAATCCGTGGAATTGGGCTGCTGGTCAGATTGCCGCCATCATCAAGGGCGGGCAGCTGCAGTTCAAGGCCCGCCGGACGATTCAGGTGCGGGTCATGGATGTGGTTCTGTATGGCCGCCTCGATGCCCTGAAAGCTGGTACCATCTACGATATCAAGTTCAGCAAGGGATATGAGCGCGGGAAGTTCTATTCCAGCACCCAGCACCCGACCTATATGCTGCTCATCCCGGAAGCGCAGACGTTTTCCTACCTTGTCAGCAACGGCATGGACGTTTGGACGGAGTGCTACCGCAGGGATGAAACGCCGGATATTTGCCCCATCATTTCGGATTTCTTTGAATGGCTGGATGCCTATGGGCTGATGGCCACATTCAAGGAACACTGGAAAGCCTTATGACCGGGCGGCTGGTGGACATGAGTTTCAGCCTGAACCGCAAGCAGCGTATCACGCTGGAAGTCGATTCCGATTTCCGAAACCTGTGGGACAAGCTGAATCAGGAGCCGCTGCTGGACATTGAAATCAAGAAGCACCGCAACAAGCGCAGCCATAGCGCAAACGCCTACTTCCACGTTTTGGTCAACAGGATCGCCGCCGAAACTGGCGAATCTGATGACCTCGTGAAAGAACGGTTGGTCGTAACCTATGGCGCACTTGCGAAAGATAAGGATGGCTGCACCGTGGGATTCAAACTCCCGGTCAGCGTGGACGTTCACGAACTCTACAAGTACACCAGCTGCTTTGACACGCGGGAAGAGAACGGGAAGCTGTTCCACTGCTACTTGGTTTACAAGGACACCAGCAAAATGGACACAAAAGAGTTTTCGCGCCTGATTGACGGTGCGATTGAGGAGGCCAAAGCCCTGGGCATCGAAACTGACACCCCGGAGCAACTGGCCAGGTATAAGGAGGAATGGTCACGATGAAAGGTCGAATCGTCATCTGCGATTACTGCGGAACGCCCGCGGACTTCGTGGACAGTTCGGTGGTTTACCACGGCCGCAGCTTCGGCATGATTTACCTCTGCCCTCACTGCGGTGCCTATGTCGGCGTACACAAGGGGTCTGACAAGCCCCTTGGCCGCTTGGCAAATTCGGAGTTGCGCAACTGGAAAAAGGCAGCTCATGCAGCCTTTGACCCGCTCTGGAAATACGGCCCCTACCGTGGTCGCCGGAATGCAGCCTACCGCTGGCTGTCCGAGAAGATGGGCACCCCGATTGAATTTACGCACATTGGAATGTTCGATGTGGACCAGTGCCGCAAGGTGGTCCGCATCATGCGAGAAGAAAGGAACCAGTTATGGAAGATTTGAATGTCCCGACCATCGCCATCCCGGTTGAGGAGTACAAGGCTCTGCTTCAGGCACAGACCGAACTTGACATCATCTACCACAAGAGCGTCAACGGCGATGTTTACGACCTTGGCACTTTTGTGCAGGAGATGCGGAACGCTATCCATCCCATTCTGAACATCGAGCAGGAGGACACCGATGCTGAATAATTGCACATTTCAGGGCCGCTTCGCTGCTGATCCTGAAATGCGGACCACGCAGAGCGGTCTGACGGTCACCAGCTTCCGCATGGCTGTTGACCGGGACAATGTCGGGCAGGATGGCCAGCGGGCTACCGATTGGCTGAACTTCGTGGCATGGCGTAAGACAGCCGAGTTCGTTATCAAGTATTTCCGCAAGGGCAGCATGGCTCTTGTGGAATGCCAGTGCCAGACCCGGTCCTATGAGGACAAGAACGGCCAGAAGCGTACCGCCACCGAGTTCGTAGTTCAGAAGATTCACTTCTGCGGCCCCAAGACGGAGCAGCGGGTGGATGATGGTGGCGAGGCACCGCCTCCGGGCTACCAGCAGTCCTACCAGCAACCGTCCTATCAGAACCAGCAGCCGCAGCAGATGGGCTTTAACACTCCCAGCCAGCGGCAGCAGTGGCAGCAGGGTGCCCCCGGCGGGCAGCAGCCCAGCTACTCGCAGGGCAACCCTGATGATTTCTCCGAGATTGACGATACGGACGATTTGCCGTTCTAAGGGGGTTCGTTGATGGCAACTGGTAAACGGTACTACTGGATAAAACTCAAGGATTCGTTTATGAATTCCGAGGTGGTCGATTTCCTGATGAGCCAGCCCAACGGTGCCAACTACGTTGTCCTTTATCAAATGCTCTGTCTCAAAACCATCAATACGGGTGGTCGCCTTACATGCCAGATAGGCGATGTCATCATACCGTTCGATATGGGAAAGATTCAGCGTGACTGCAAGTGGTTCTCGCTGGACACCATCCGCATTGCGCTGGGGCTTTATAGACAACTCGGACTTATCTACGAGGAACAGGACGGAACGCTCGTTCTTGTCAACCATGCTGAAATGGTCGGCAGTGAAACCGATTATGCTGAAAAGAACCGCAGAATTCGCAGTAATGCAGCAAACAAACGGTTACAGGCTGGACAATATAGCGGACACGAAAGCGGACACAATGTGTCCGATGATTGTGGAGAAAATGTCCCCATAGATATAAGAGATAAGAGAAAAGATATAAGAGATATAGAGAATAGAGATAAAGACGATGGTACGGCGGCTGTCGATGCAGGCCTGTCTGAGATTATCCGCTCTTTCGAGGACAACATTGGCAGCTTCCCCCCGGCGGCGAGTGATGCCCTGATGGGCTGGCGGGAAATCTTCACGGATGACCTCATTCTGCTGGCCATCAAAAAGGCTGCTCTGTCCGGCGTTCGCAAATGGAGCTACGTCAACGGCATCCTGAAAGAGTGGAAAAATGAGGGCGTGAGAACCCTCGGCGATGTGCAAGCCCGCGACCAGCGGCGCAAGCCCCCGGCGGGTCAGCAGCCCAAACGCTCGGCAGCCGATGACTACGATGAAATTTTCGGAGAACTTTTAGGAGGCTCAACATGACAGACACAAAACTGCGTGAGCTGCTGGTGGTCATTGATGACCATTATGGCCGCGCCCGCAGCTTGGAGGAGCGCAAGGCAGATACCAAAATCTACATCCGGGCGTTCGGCTCCATCCCTGACGAGATCGTGGAAACGGCTCTGTATGCAGCGTTCACGCAGTGCAGATTCCAGAATCAGCTGATTGTGGACTGGTGCGCTGAAATCAAAAAGCTGCTGTCTGCCCAGCAGCCCTCGGCAAATGACCTTTGGGCGCAGGCTGCGGCAGCTGCCCGGAAAATCGAGGCAAATCTGTACTACCAGACCCACGGCGGCTTCATTGCCCCCGATGGGCGCAAGCTGAAAGGCGAAGATTTCAAAAAGGAAAACGCGAAAATCTTCGCCGCCCTCCCGATGGTGGTACAGCGGTGGGCTGGCTCCCCGGCAGACCTGTCGGAGATTTTCAGCAGCCGCAGCAGCGCGGATCTGCGCCAGTTCGTCCGGCCGGGCTTTGACCGGGCTGTGCAGGATGCCCCGGTTGAGAGTTTGCAGCCCCCGGCTCTGCCTGGCGGGGCAGCCCCGGCGCAGATTGGGGGCGGTACGGTATGAGGCAGAAAAGACCGTTCCGCAGCCTGATCGTGGGCGTTTCGTGTGCGATGGTTGGCTGCATTCTCGCAAGTACGGCCTACTCCCGGCGGGTGGACGAGTTGGAAATCGAGCGGGATATTTACGCCAGCAAGTCATCCAACTGGGAGCGAATGGCCGGAGAACGTGATGAAACCATTGACCAACTCCAAACCGAGGTAGACAAGCTGACCGCAGAGCTGAACGCCCAGACCGATTTGACCCTTACATACGCCGGGGCGTTCAGCTGCACGGCCTATTGTGCAGAAGAATACGCCCACATCTGTGGCGAAGGGCACGGCATCACATCCAGCGGTGCAAAGGTGCAGCCGGGCGTGACCGTAGCTGCTGACACCAGCGTTCTGCCCTACGGCACGGTGGTCTATATCGAGGGCGTAGGCCTCCGGGTCGTTCAGGACACTGGCGGCGCGGTAAAAGGTAACAAGCTGGATGTGGCGGTAAACACCCATGCAGAGGCTCTAAGCTGGTCTGGGTGGGGCTCCCGCCGGGTCTGGATTATTTCGGGAGGTGTTGAACCGTGAAAAAGCCGTTTGAGACCGAGATGGATGACACTCAACAGGCTGTCAGCCAAATCGTGTGCCTGTGTACCACCATTGCGCTGCATCAGGAGTTCGGCGTCGGCAAGACCAGACTGGAGCGCATTAAGGCTAGAATTGACGAGTTGGAGAACCAGAACACCGAGGTCATTATGACCCCGGATGCCTACGGCAGACCCTCCAAGAACAAGGCCGAGGCCATTCGGGAAAGCTGGTTGGCGGGGTATGTCACTTCCGACTACCGCATCCCGATGCTGCGGGCACCTCGTGGCCGCAAAGAGCAGCAATATCAGATTGCTGGAAACAAAGCTGCAAAAATCGCATGGCAGATTTACGCAAAGGCAGTTATTGACGTGCTGCACTATGGTCCAGAACGGCTGGAACGGCTGCGCAAAGAAAGCCACGCCAACTATGAGCAGCTGAACCAGTGGGCGCACGAGGACGGTTTGGACGTTGCGATGGAAAAGCTGCGCCGCTGTGCTGCCGATGCCATGCAAGCCCCGGATCTGGAAGTTACCGATATTGATGGCAGCAAGGATGCTGCAGAAGTGGACAAGGAGTTCCGCAAGCAGCAACTGAATTTTATCAAGCGTGTCCGGGCGCAGACTCTTGGGCGCATCGGCGCGACTGCGCAGCCCGTCAACGTACTGGCCGAGCAGGGTGTGCAGGACAAGGTTCAGGAGATTATGCAGCAGGTTTCCCAGCAGTCTTTTGAACGTAGGAGGAGACGTTGATATGGCACAAAATGAATACGGCGAGAAGCTGGACAGCAATGGCTATGCGCCCAGCATCCTCAGCCAGAGCCCCACCTGCCTGATTTGTGGGCGGTATCGCACGGCACGGCATGAGGTCTTTCATGGGCCGTACCGGGACAAGAGCAAGCGGCTTGGCCTGTGGACAAACCTCTGCCCGTGGTGTCACCAGAACGGTGTGACCGCCGTACATACCAACCGGGAGGCTGATCTCCGCTTGAAAAGGTGGGCACAGAAAAAGGCCATGGAGTATTACGGCTGGCCGGAAGCAAAATTCATTGAGGAATTCGGGAGGTCCTACCTGTGAGCATCTGCCCGATTATCGCTATCGACCCCGGCAACGCCCAGTCTGGTTACTGCGTTATCGACCGCAACACCTTGCGCCCGTTGGAATTCGGCAAGGTTGACAACGCCGAGCTGCTGCGGAAGCTGGCCTCTGCCACGGAGCAGGGCTGGCGGTGGGCCGTCATTGAGATGGTGGCCTCCTACGGGATGTCCGTAGGCCGGGAGGTGTTCGATACCGTCCTCTGGATTGGCCGCTTCTATGAAGCCCTGACTCCCCGCTGCCCGGTGCGGCTGCTGTGCCGCATCGAGGAAAAGCGGCATATCTGCCATAACACCCGCGCCAATGATGCCGCCATCCGGCGGGCGCTGATTGACCGCTTTGCAGACCACGACCTCAAAAATGGCCGTGGAACAAAAAAGAACCCAGATTTCTTTTACGGCTTCAAAGCCGATGTGTGGGCAGCCTACGCTGTGGGTCTGACCGCCATTGAGAACCGAGAGAACGATTATCATTTTTCTGCTACTTGAAAGGAGCACATACCATGGATAGCTACGAAAACGAAGCCTCTAAGTTCGCCGCCCAGCGCACCAAGCTGAAGAACATCTGCGAGGCGCACGACCTGACCTACACGTTCATCAAGAACAGCTACCCCATCAAGCTGATTATCCGCCCCATCAAGGGCGTGGGCGAACAGATGTCCATGCTGGAAACCGCCAGCGAGGATAGCTACATCTCCCCGGATGCCTACCTCCTGTTCACCATGAAGGATGGTGTGCTGGTCTACCGCATGAGCAAGACGTTCACCATCTCCGACACCCTGTTCAACAAAATCAAGAACATCTTCAAAAATATGCACTACCTCTGGCTCCAGTTCTTCTTCCGGGATCTGGTCGAGGGCGGCAAGCTGGCAGCCCTCGGCTACAAGATGCCGGATATCCCGGAATCTGGTGGGCAGCAGGAGGCATCCAATGAGCCGGATTCGCCGAATCTTCCCGAAGCAGCCGAACCGCTGGAAGAAATCGAGGATGACGATGAGGCCGAGGAGCCTGCTGCGGATGAGGTCGCAAAGGCCACGGAAATTGCCCGGCAGAACAGCGGCATCACGCAGGCCATGTTGGAGGAGCAGATGGGCGTGACGGCTGAAAAGGCCATCGCCCTGCTGGACGAGATGGAATCGGCTGGCGTGATCGAGTTCTCCAACGGTCACTACCTCCTGACCCCTGAGACCGAGGAGGAATAACCAATGGCAAAGGCAGCAGTGACACGTAGCATCCGTGATGACCACCAGAAAAACTTCCTCAAAATCTTCGAGGGTTTGACTGGGAAGCATAGCCGCTGGGAGATTTGGCGGGACTTCATCCACCTGACGGCCATCGAGATCTCCAACTCGACGGACAAGGTAAATGCCCCGGAGCGGGCAAAAGACTACCAGACCATCGTTTCCAAATACTCCGCAGCGGAGCGGAACGGCATGGCCGAAATGCTAGCCGAGGTTGTCATGGGAATGGAGCAGAACCCGGATCAGGATTTCCTTGGGTCACTGTACATGATGTGCGAGTTGGGAAACGACCACGCAGGGCAGTTCTTCACGCCCTACAATGTGTGCCGCTGCATGGCGGAGCTCACGTTCGATGCAAAAATCGTCCCGGACATGGAGGGCTTCATCTCCGTGTCTGACCCGGCTTGCGGAGCGGGTGCAACACTGCTGGCCTTTTTGAATATCTGCAAGAGCAGAAATATTTGCTACCACAATAAAGTTCTTGTTGTTGCCCAAGACATTGACTTTATCGTGGGTCTGATGTGCTACATCCAGTGCAGCTTCATGGGCTGCGCTGGATATGTAGTCATCGGTGACACCATCGCCGACCCGGCAACTGCTTACGATGACCGAGGACTTCTCCCGGCAGGGCCACAGAATCGCATCTGGTATATGCCGTTCTTCTCCACCGATGTGTGGTATATGCGGCGACAGATTGCGAAGATGAACCTGCTGATAAATCCCCGGAATGAACCTCTTAAAATCGAAAAGCAAGAAACTAAGGCCGAAAATTTGCAAAAACCTATCAAAAATGAGCCTAAAGTCCCCGAAAAAGCGGAGCTTAACGAAACCCGCACCGGGCAGCTCACGTTCTTCTGATCCGAATTCAGAAAGGAGTAAATACCATGGCAGACATTACTTATATTCCCATCCGGCAGCTTCATCCCCACCCGGACAACCCTCGCAAGGAGCTGGGCGACCTGACCGAGCTGGCCGCCAGCATCAAGGAAAACGGCGTGTACCAGAACTTGACCGTCATTCCCGGTCACTACCTCGGCAAGCAGGAGTACATCGCCCAGTGCATTGCCGACGGCATCGATGCTTCGATGGCAGAGGCAGTATGGACACCCAAGACCGTGTGGTCCAGCGAGGACTACACCATCATCATCGGGCACCGCCGGGCGGCGGCTGCGCAACAGGCTGGCAAGTATGAATTGCCCTGCTCCGTGGTCGATATGACCGAGAAAGAGCAGCTGCAAACCATGATGGTGGAGAATATGCAGCGGTCTGATCTCACCGTCTATGAGCAGGCTCAGGGCTTCCAGATGATGCTGGACATGGGTGATACTGTGGAGCGTGTTGCAGACCGCTCCGGCTTCTCTCAGTCCACTATCCGGCGGCGCATCAAGCTGCTGGAGCTGGACCACGACAATTTCAAAAAGGCCGAGCAGCGTGGAGCAACCCTCTCCGACTTCGCCGAGCTGGACAAAATCGAGGACTTGGATGCCCGGAACCGGGTGCTGGAAACCATCGGCACCCAGAACTTCAACCGAGCCATGCAGGATGCCCTCAACGCCCAGAAGTGGGCAAGTTACCGGGATGCCAGAATTGCCGAGCTGCGGACTTTTGCCAAAGAGGACAACGATGCCTCCAGCGGCAAGGAATATTCCTACGTAAAGTGCTGGGGCAACTGGGGCATGAGCAAAAACGACACCGTGACTGTGCCGGATGATGCAGATACGGTGGAATATGTGTTCAAGGTCAGCAAGAGCGACATTACTCTTTACAAAAAGCGTGATACGGCCGCCGAGGACGAGGAAAACGCTTTGAGGGAAGCTGCACGGGCCGCAGACAGGGTCGCACATGAACAGTTTGCCGGGCTCACAAAGTTCATGTACGAGCTGCGCCGGGACTTCGTGAAAGAGCTGACCCCAGCAGAATGCAAGAAGCAGATGCCCTCGATTGTGTCCTATGCCTCGCCTCTGCTCACTGGCTACGAAAACGTAGACGATGACGAGAACGTGCTCCGGCTCCTCGGCATCGGCCGGGACGAGCGCATTCAGGCAGATATGGATCTGAATGATGTGCTGAATCTGTTCAAGGCGTATGATACCGAGCCGGAAAAGGTTTTGCTGGCGATGGCGTTCGATGCCCGTGACGGCGAAATGGCCGGATATTGGGATTCCCAGTGGAACACCAAAAAAGGTGGCTGCGATTATATCCACAGCGACAACGAAAATCTGGACGAAACCTATGCACTGCTGACCGCCCTCGGCTATGAGATGTCCGACGAGGAAAAGGCTTTGCAGGACGGCAGCCATGCGGCCTTTGTCACCTACGGCCCCGACAGCGCAGAGAACAAGTTCTGCGAGCACTGCAAGTCGGCGCACCCCAACTGCAACAAGTGCTGCAAAACCTGCGAAGACCATTGCAATGCATTTCAGCTGTGCGGAAAGGAGCCTGCATGACCGACCTTGTGACCTGTGATTTCTGCGGCACGGACTTTTCTGTTCGGACAGCAGGCATCCGTACCACCCGGAGCGGCGATTATGAGGTGCAGTATTTCACCTGTCCCAGCTGCCGCCACCGTTACCAAGTCCTGACCACCGACACGGCCTTGCGTCAGAGCATCGGTCGGCACAGGAGAATCGCCACAAAAATCAAACTGGGCCAGATTAAGAAATTCCGGCCGGAAGTCCTCAAAAAATATCAGGACGAAATGAAAAAGCTGGAAGCCGAACAGAAAAAGATGCGGGATGAGCTGCTCGATAAGGGCAACGAAATCCTTGCGCAGCTGTGAAAGGAGTGCACAATGCCTGATTTGAAAGAGTATGCCGACCGCCTCAAGTTTGAGATCATGGCCGCCGACTTCCTCTCTGCCGAAGACCGGGAAACGGTCTTTGACCTCATCGAGAAAGTGCTAGGTGATGACGATGCCTGACAAATTTTTCCTCGACATTGCGCTGCTGGCCATTGGTGTGGCGATCGGTGCCCTGATGGGCGAAACCGGCCGCCAGCAGCATGACCGCCAGTTGTTCCGGGAGTACATCAATTTTATGGCCGAATCCGAACACAGAAACGAATTGCTTTTCCGAGAAGTGATTCAGATGCAGAAAGGAGCCACCCATGAGAAAGAATAACCAGCCGCCCGAACCGGGCGCACGAGGCCTGCTGCGCCTGTGCTGCCCCTGTTGCGGCAAAGAGTTTGGCACATACCTCCACGTTGCGCAAATGTCCATTGGTTGCCGCTGCGGTGCCACAATCTCGCTGGAACGTGGCCTTGCACCGTATGAGTTCCAATGCGGATGCTGCGAACTTCACGCCAAGGGCAAGACCAACATCATGGAGCCAGAGTTCACAGTGCCGTGCAAGTGCGGAAATCTCATCACACTGCACTGGAACAAGGACGAGCGGAGGTACGAAGAATGAGCTTGGCGATTGCAATTCCTCTGGGCGTGTTTATCGCCGTTCTCGCAGCGGTCGCATTTTCGGCCATCGGAGTGTCCGGGCAAATCAGCCGGCAGGAAGATGCAGACGAGGTGGATTTCATGTTCACAGCAAACACGGCAATCCTCAGCGCATCGCCTAATCAGCCGCCATGGTGCGAGGTCAGCCTGATGCTCAATAACCGTGATGGTTTCTGTCACAGCTGCCCGGAATACGGCCACTGCGACCGGGCAACGATGGTCTACACTCACGCCCCACGAGAGAGTGGTTATCCGTGGATTTGCCTGAAAAGGGGGTGCAGAAAATGACGCTGGAGGAAGCCTGCCGCCTTATTGATCCAGCAACCGACCTGTCGGAGCTGGACAAAATTGAGTATTACCACGGCTTCAACGGAAAAGACGCTGCGGCCGCTGCACTCCGGGAGGCCAGCCAGATGGTGGTTGACTTCGTGCGCCGGATGCAGTGGCACGATGCGAAGAGCCCTCCGACCGTCCACGATGAAAGCTGGGAAAACGCAGGAGAAAAGCACTGCTGCATTATGAGTGACATGGTGTGGATCTGCTGCGAGAGCCAGAATACCATGAAAGGCTGGATTGAAAACGGTACATGGTACATCGAGGATGGCCGCCGGGCAGCGGACACGTCCTATGGTGAAGTGAAATTTTGGGCTCCACTGCTGGAGCCGCCGGAGGAGACCGACCATGACGAACGGTGATTATATCCGCTCCATGTCGGATGCGGATCTCATGGAGAACTTCGCCCAGCTATTTTGCCAGTTCATCCAGAAAAGGCAGCTGGGCCGCTGCCAGAGCCGTGAACACTGTTTTCACTGTATCAAAGATTGGCTGCATGAGGAAAGCGTTGCTTTAGAGAGGGCTGATGATGAAAAAACTAATTGATTTTTCCGAACCGATTCTCCGGCTGGTGCTGCCGATTCTGCTGAAAGACCAAACCACCGGAAAAAACATCATCTGGGCAACAGACCCGCCGCCGGGGGCAGGCTGCGGTCCGATGGACGAGATCACGATGGAACAGCTTGACAGAATCCAGTTGGTTCCTCGTGTGCAGAAGCAGTTGGTCGAGCAGAAGAAGCGCACCAAAGGCAAGGCCGAGGTTTTCACTCCGCTGTGGGTAGTCAAGAAAATGGCCGACCGCGCCGAGCGGGAATTGAACAAGGGCAATTTGAAACAATTCGTGCATGAGCGGTGCTTGGAAATTACCTGCGGCGAGGCTCCATTCCTCACCAGCAGATACGACCCGGCCACAGGAGAGCCTGTTGCGATTCCTGACCGTGTAGGCGTTCTGGACAGGAAGATGAAAGCCATCCGGGAGAATGAAAAAGACCCGATCGTGCAAAAAGCGTTTATGGCCTGCGCATATCAGTCTATCTACGGCTATGAGTATCAGGGCGATAATCTTCTTCTGGCGCGGGTAAATCTATTCCTGACGTTCGTTGAGAACTGGAAAGAGATGACGGAAGATCCCGTTGATGCCAGCTGGGCTATCATAATCGCGACAAGAATCTCGTGGAACATCTGGCAGATGGACGGTTTGAAAGATACCGTGCCCGGAACCGATACCCTCTGCCTGATTTTCGACTGGGAGGAAAACGAAGAAGTGTCGTTCCGGCAGATAAAGGAGGAAAGCGATAATGTCTGACAATGAAATTTCTGAACTGAACCTGAAAAGTGCCGCCCACTACGGAGCGCAGCTCCAGATGAACCAATTCACCGAAGAACTGGCTGAACTCATTCAGGCCATTGCCGAGGAAAACCCTGCGCACATTGCTGAGGAAATCGCTGATGTCGAAATCATGGTTGAGCAGATGGAGTATCTGCTGCCCCTTGGCATCAAATATATCAACGCATGGGCTGAACATTTTAGGCCGTCCAACGATATTCTGTCTTGCATTTGGCACTTGGCAGCTCCCATCAAAAGCATCAACAAACTGCGCCGCGTCAATTTAGTAACTACCGCCGACCCGTACATTTCCGAAGAAGAATTTCAAATTCAGCGTCAAACAGCAGAGAATGCCGTTGAAACCAGCATTGGTGAACTCATTTGCTATCTGGACTGGCTGGTCGGGCGTTATAGCATCGATGCTGAAGAAATCCGGAAAATCAAATCACACAAGGTGCAGCGCACCCGTGACCGCATTGCGCAGGAGGCCACCAATGGTAAAGCTTGAACCGTGGGAAAATCCGATGCTGGATACCATGTGGAGCTTTATGCAGATGGGTGGGCTGAAAGCCAACTACCCGGCTCTCAAAGAGGCCTGCATGGAACTGCGTCAGATGCTGATGCAGAAGACCGCCGGGCAGCGCAAAGACAGGCCGAAAGACCTATCGTGGGAAAATCTTGAGCGCGTCAAGGTGACCATCATCTGTGAGGCCATGGCTCTGGTGCTGTCCGGGGATTATGAGAAAATGGAGGAGCAGCATGACAGAAATTGAAAAACTCCACGCAAAGTTGGCCGAACAGGGCGTGAACCACACCTATGAACGCCGCTTCCCTCAGATGGACAAGGATTTCCCGGACACAGACTGGGGCTGGCAAATCTGGGTACACGATGACAACTTCGGCGGCAACTGGTTCGTGATCTGCGGTATCTTCTCCCACGGATATGAAAAGGGCTTGTTGCAGCTGATGGGCGACATTGTGAACGCCAAAGGCGTTGAGGGCTACCTGACCGCCGATGATGTGATGTTCCGGCTGTACGACTATCTTTCCAAGAAAAAGGAGGCAAAAGATGAAGTACCGCATTGAGGTTTCGGAAGAGCAGCTGCGCGTCATCGGGCTGGCTGTGGACGAGTACATGAGGCTGCGCATGGGGCAGTTTGATGCCCTCGCTGAAGAACTGACCTTAGATGGAGTAGCGGACCGAATCGAGGCTTATAAAGATGATTATCAGCGCGGCATTCTTAACGAGCGGGGCTACAGCATCGAAAGAATGTTTGAGGCCGCTTACAAAATTGCCTATCCGCCGCATGGATGCCGTGGACGGCAGCACGATTCATGGGGAACGTGTATCGACATTGTACACGCCATCGAGCACCAGCAGTGGCTGGACAGTCCGAAAGACAAGCGGGAAAAGCCGTGCACAACAAACCGCTCTTTCAAACCCGTTCCGCTGGGGCATGAGCTGTTCCCGAAAATTGAGAGGGTGGAAGAATGAACTGCCTGTCTTGTGAGAACTACATACCCCTTGACCCGCCCATCCAGCGCACCGATTCGCACGGCCAGACCTACAAGGTGCCGGGATTGTGCAAAATTGGAGCAGACCACATAATTTCTGGGCTTCCTGTCTATCTTCCGACGGCAAAATGTGATAAAATAACAGAAGCACCGTTGCAAAACGGCAGCTGAATTATGACGGAGGTAGGCTGTGACATTACAGGAGCTGTCAAAGTATTATGACATCCAAATGACCCTCGAAAAAGACCGTGAAGCCTTGGAGAGACTGCGGCAAAGAATCACTCCCGCCTCCCCACAACTGACCGGGATGCCCCACACGCCGGGTGTTCGGGATAAAGTCGGAGATCTGGCCGTAGAGCTGGCTGACATGGACGAGCGTATCCGCTGGCTGGAAGAACTGGCAGCACAGGAAAAGCCCAAAGTAGAGGCCTACTGCAAGAGCATTGTGGATGCCCGGATGTATCTGGTTTTCAGACTGCGGTTTATCCGCTGCTACTCATGGGCCGAAGTTGCCGGAGTTCTGGGAAAAGGATATACCGAAGATGGGGTCAGCCGGATGGCGTACAACTACCTCAACAAAAACTGACCGATAAGCCCTGCGTTTGCAGGGCTTTTTATTTTTGCCCAAAAACTGAAATTCAAATCAGAAATTTCCTCAAAATCAGCTCAAAATTGAAATGAATTTAACTTTTGCCCCCCTGAAAAGTTGAATTCAAAGTGGAAATCGTTGAGAATCAAAGGGGGATTGTTTCACTCGCTGTCGGACGTTGTCGGATGGTTTCGGATAGATTCCGAAGATTACCGATGGATTCAGATGACAACGGACGCTCCGAGTGATATGATTAGGATGCAAAATTCAAATCAAGCCAAGCGGTGCTCACCATTCCCGGTGGGTGCCGCTATTTTATTGCCTGAAAGGAGGATTCCGGGCCGCACGTTGCTCTCCTTTGCGTGTGGCATAACCGCAGCACCTTGAAAATGCGAGGTGCTGCAACCGGGCATTTCGCCGTGTCCGGCCGCAAAGAAGGAGATTTTCCATGTACCAGAAAATCAAGGAAAAATTCAAGGCAAACCCCACTGTTTTCTACGCCTGTTCCATCGTTGCATCTTGGGCAGGAGTAGGCTCCCTGATGAACTTCCGCACGTTGGCCATCAACAACGGCGCAGCGGCGGCCATCATCTGGGCCGTGTTCAACTCGCTGGCCTGCATCATCTTCGGCCTGTTTGCGGAGCGCATCCCGACAGTCCGGCGGCTGATGCAGAGCAAGGTGATGTTTTACTTCATCGGCTTCTTGACCGTGTTCCAGACGTGGACGCAGATGTCCGGCATCTATGAGATCTTCGGCGACACACCCATCGGAACCACCGGAGGCACACTTATTGTGTACGGCACCTGCATCGTCTTTCTGCTGTTACTGCTCAAAGACGGCATGATTCGCAACGTGCTGTCGGATGGTTTTTCGTGGGTGGTGGTTTACGGCCTGCTGGCCGTGGTCGTCGTTGCCGCTCTGGTCTACACTCGCGGCAATTTCGTCAACATCGACCCCGGCCTGAACGCTGCCGGCATCCAGACAGGGCTCTACAAGGGCTTTCTGCTGCTGCCCGGTCCGTTCACCTATCCGTATTACTACTCCCTGTTCTCCTACAACGACAAGAACAGCGATGGCACCCGGCGCGGAAACATGAAGATGTCCTTTGTCCTTGCTGGCGTGATGTTCGGCGTTTATATGGTGCTGGCTGCGCTGCTCACATGGGTCAATTTCAGCCCGCTGCTGAACACCATGAAGGCTATCCTTATCACCATCATCGCCCTGTCCTCTCTGTCCACCTATCTCTATTCGGAGTATCTGGTGTTCGGTGACACCATGGGCTTTATTCTGGACGTTATCACTGTGTGCTCGTGGCAGATCGTGATTCCGCTGGGTGTCATGGGCATCTGGACGCTGATGAGCGAGATCCGGCTCTACATCATCATTGCTGTGCTGCTGGCCTCGGTTGTGCTGCACCTCGTTTCTGACCGAAAGGAGGATGCACGATGAACATCACGGTAAAGAAGCTGGCAGAGCTGCATAAACCTGCTCATAACATCCGTAGGCACTCCGACAAGCAGATCACCGAGTACATCCGCAGCATTGAGATGTTCGGACAGGTGAAGCCGCTGGTCGTTGCCGAGGATGGTGAAATCATTGCCGGCAACGGTCTGTACGAAGCCCTGCTCCGCATGGGTCGGGATACCTGCGACTGTTATGTGATGGCCGGGCTGACCGATGTGCAGAAGAAAAAGCTGATGATGGCCGACAACAAGGTCTATGAGCTGGGCTTTACGGACGTTGATGCCATCGAGGAACTGGTCAAGGAGTTGGACGGTGACGTGGATGTGCCGGGCTGGGATGCTGATCTGCTGGAAATGCTGAACAGCACCGCAGACGAAGCCGATGAAATGATTGGCTCCTATGGGGATTTCCCGGAAAACGAGATCGCGCCCATCAACCACCATCAAGCAGAGGAACACGTTCCGTATGCCGAAACCCCGACCTACCCGGTGGCTCCCGCCCCGCAGCCTGTTCCTGCCGCCTCCGCGCCTCCCCAGCAGCCCACCACGGTGTCGGAGGTGTCTACACCTACCGAACCGCAAACCGCTGCTCCAGAGGCGACCAGCGGCGCAGAACAGCACAGGTACATCCGCTGCCCGAAGTGTGGTGAGTTGATATGCCTGTAAAAGTCATCGAGAGCAGCATGGATGTGCTGCAGGCGGCGAAGATCCGCATCCGCAACGTGTTTGCCAATGGCTGCAAAATCTACCTGTCGTTTTCTTCCGGCAAAGACAGCCTGTGCATGGCCAACCTCGTGTACGAGATGATTCTCTCCGGCGAGTTGGACCCCAAGCAGCTGACGGTGACGTTCATTGACGAGGAAGGGCTTTACCCCTCCATGGTCGATGCAGCATACCGCTGGCGGCGCAACTTCCTGTCTGTCGGCGCAAAATTCTTGTGGTTTTGCCTGCCGTTCAAACAGGTGTCGGTCATCGACCATCTTTCCAGTTCCGAATCGTGGATAACGTGGGAGCCGGGCAAAGAGGATGTGTGGATGCGCAAGCCGCCTGATTTTGCCATCATGTACAGCCCCTACCTCCACTACGCAGGGGAGATGAACTACCAGACGTTCTGCAGTAAGGCGTTTTCCGATGGCATCCAGCTGGTCGGCCTGCGCACCGCAGAGAGCCTGACCCGCTTTAAGTGTATCGCCAACACCAAAATGGAGCGCATCACCCGCGGCGGCAAGTTCTATCCCATCTACGACTGGAGCGATTCAGATGTGTGGCTGTACATCAAGGAGCGAAACCTTGAATTTCCTGAAATCTATATGAGGCTCTATGAGGCGGGTGTCCGAAAGAACGCCCTCCGACTGTGCGCATTCTTCGGTGACTGCGGCACACAGGGCCTGCGCTGGATAGCTGAAACGGACAACGATCTGTGGGAGCGCATCCAGCGGCGAGAACCCAACGCCTACCTCGTTCTGCTCTACTGGGATTCTGAAATGTTCCGGCGCACCACCCGCAAGCGTGGCGAACTGGAAGAGGAATCCGAGAAGAAAGACTACAAGGCTCTCTGCAAAGACCTGCTGTTCCTCCACCCGGAGAAGTACACCATCGCCAAGGATACCAAGTCGCACCTCGACCATTGGCGCGGCCTGTTCATCAAGACGTACGGTATCGCCGAGGAGAAGCACTACAAGACCATGTATGAGGGGCTGTTGTACGGAGATCCCAAGATGCGTATCCTGCGCATCCTCTGGACCACCATCTACAACGACCACAACGCCCGCATCAAGGAGGAGCAGAACCATGGAAAGCATTGATGTATTCGCCCCGCTGGCATCTCTCCAGTGGGTAGACCGCAACACCATCCACGCCAACGACTACAACCCCAACAAGGTCAGCGAGGAGAACCTGAAGCTGCTGGTGCAGTCCATCCTGACCAACGGCTGGACGCTGCCCATCGTGGTACGCCCGGACGGAACCATCATTGACGGCTTCCATCGCTGGACTGTATCGGGCCGGGAGCCGCTGCTGTCACTGCTGGGCGGCAAAGTGCCGGTCGTAGTCGTAGACCACCACGGCGACGAGAGCGTCGACGTGTACGGCACCATCACCCACAATCGTGCCCGTGGCACCCACCTGTTGGAGCCGATGAAAGCCATTGTCAAGAAACTCATTGACGAGGGCAAGACCGTGGAGGAAATCGGCAAACAGCTGGGCATGAAGCCCGAAGAAATCTTCCGCCTGTCCGGCTTTACCAAAGACGAGTTCCTGAACATGATGACCAAAGACCATCCGACATACTCCAAGGCCAAGGTCATCCGCAGCATCTGAGAGAGGAGCGTATCGCAATGCCTGTTGTAGTAGACATCTACGTTAATAAGCCTGTACCTGTGCAGGACATGGAGTTCACTTTCGTGTATGACCCTGCAATGGTTGAAGCTGCGCTCCACCCGCCCGACAGTGGGCAGGAGCAGCCGTTCGGCACTGAAAAGGTACTGTGACAGGGGTACCCTACCATGAGCGGGCTCGTCGACCCCGAAATCAAGCTAGTTAGTGAGGGAAAAATCAGCCATTTCGTTACGCTTTGTATAACGGATTGAATTGAATTTTCCAGATAGTTTTACGAGAAAAGGAGGTGGTTTCTGAAATGCCGACAAAAGAAAAGATTGCTGACAGGAATGTGACCACCACCGAACTGGCCTCTGTGCTGGGCATCACTGGCCGCAGGGTGCAGCAACTTACACAGGATGGCGTACTCACCACCATTGAGAGAGGCAAATTTGTCCTGTCCGATGCGGTGCAGGCGTACATCGGCAGCCTTGCCCGTGGTGGCATGACCAAGGAAGAGGCGGAAGAAGCCAAGAAGATTGAGCGTGTCAAGGCAAAGGCCGAAGCCACACTCAAAACCTCCAAGGCAAAAATCGCACAAGCCGAGGCCAAGGAACTATCCGGGCAAATGCACCGCAGCGAGGATGTGGCCGCCATGACCGCCGAACTTATCTACACCATCCGTGGTGCGCTGATGGCTCTGCCCAGCCGGGTGGCTATCAATGCCGCCGCCCTGTCAGACCCGGCAGAGGTGGCCGAGTATATGCGAGGCGAGGTCAACCAGATTGCGGAAGAAATCGCTATGTTCCGTTACGACCCGGCCAAGTATGAGGCTCGTGTCCGGGAACGCCGGGCATGGGATGAAAAGTTGACTGGTGATGACGATGAGTGACAACGCTGCCATCGACCGTCTGAACGCTCTGGTGGCAAAGCTGGTGGCCGCCATCCGACCGCCGCCCAACGTGAGCGTTTCCGAGTGGGCGACCAAGTGCCGTGTGCTGTCACCGGAGGCCTCTGCCGAGCAAGGCCGCTGGCGCAACAGCAGAACGCCCTATCTGGTCGAAATCATGGACGCATACTCTGACCCTCGCATCCACCACATCGTGGTCGTAGCGTCCTCGCAGGTCGGCAAGAGCGAACTGGAAAACAACATCATCGGTCGAACCATTGACGTTGACCCCGGCTCAATCCTGTTCATCCACCCCCAGATGTCGGATGCCAAGGAGTACAGCAAGCTGCGTATCGCCCCTATGATACGAGATTGTCCTACCCTCCGGGCAAAGGTGGCCGAGAGCAAGAGCCGGGACAGCGGAAACACCATCCTGCAAAAATCCTACCCCGGCGGCATCCTGACGATGTGCGGTTCCACCGAAGCCCACGCTCTGGCATCGAAGCCTATCCGCTATGTACTGGGCGATGAGCGTGACCGCTGGGCTGCCAGTGCTGGCGTTGAGGGCGACCCGTGGGAACTGGCAATGGCCCGGCAGACCACGTTCTACAACGCAAAGGCGGTCGAGGTTTCCACCCCGACCATAAAAGGCCATAGCGCAATCGCCAAGGCCTACGTCAAGGGAACGATGGAACGCTGGGTGTCGCAATGTCCGCACTGCAAGGGTTTCCATGAGCTGCGCTGGGAGGATATTCGGTATGAGTATGACACCATCGAGGTTCACGGCGAAAAGACCTACAAGGTCAACGATGTGTGGTATCTCTGCCCGGAGTGTGGCTGCATTTCGGACGAGGTGACCATGAAACGTGCCCCGGCACACTGGCAGGCCGAGAACCCAGCGGCCTACGAGAACGGTATTCGCAGCTTTTGGCTGAACAGTTTTGTTTCCCAGTGGGCGGCATGGAAAGAAACCGTGCTGAAATACCTGAACGCACTGGGCGATACGAAGAAGATGCAGGTCGTGTACAACACCCGGCTGGGTCTGTTGTGGGAAGACCGTGGCGATGTGCAGGACGAGGACACCATGCTGGGCCGCAGGGAGGAATACCCTGCAGAACTGCCGGACGGTGTACTGGTTCTGACCGCTGGAGTTGACACGCAGGATGACCGTATGGAGTACGAGATCGTGGGCTTCGGCCACTTCGGGGAAACATGGGGCATCGAAAAAGGCATCATCATGGGCCGCCCGGACAGTGACGAGGTTTGGCAGCAGCTTGATGAACTGGTATTCGACCGCCGCTTAAAATTTGCCGATGGCGTGGAACTGCCCGTGTCCATAAAATTCGTGGACGAGGGCGGCCACTTCACGCAGGACGTTCGTCTGCGCTGCCATGAGCGCATTGGCAAAAAGGTGTTCTGCATCAAGGGATTTCCCGGCTCGGACAGGCCGTTCACGGCTCCGCCCAAGCAGCAGAAAATCACGATACAGAACCGCTACATCGGTATGTGCTGGCAGTACCAGCTGGGCGTTGATTCCGGCAAGCAAATCATCATGGACGATTTGAAAGTGCAGGAGCCGGGCGCCCGGTATTGCCATTTCCCACGCCGGGATGACTACGGGCTGGGCTATTTCAACGGCCTGTTGTCCGAACATCTGGTGTACAAAGAAAACCACCGCAACCCGTGGCAATGGGAGAAAATCTCCGGCCACGAGCGAAACGAAGCACTTGACTGCCGGAATTATGCTCTGGCGGCCTACAAGGTGCTGCCGAAAGACCTCGATGCCATTGACCGTGCGCTGAAAAAGCTGCGTGGAAAAGCGGCCGATGCCCCGGCAGCAATAAATATTCAACAACCCGCGCCCTCTCGCAAAAAGAAGCGAGAGAGCCTATTGGACGACTGGTGAGGTGTGAGATATGAATACCACGACCATCAAAAAGCGGCTGGAATTCCACACGCAGCGGCTTGATAACCTGTATACAGCGTACAACAAGCTGCTGTCTGGCGGCGTAAAAAGCTACCGTCTGGATGACCGTGAACTCACCCGGCTCGACCTCGGCAAGCTTAGCGATGAAATCAAAGAGGCCGAACAGAAAGTCGATGAACTGGAATCGTTGCTGAACGGCCAGAATGCAAGAAAGGCGTTCGGGGTCATTCCACGGGACTGGTGACAATTTAGGGTAACGGCTCATCTGGGCCTTTGCCGCGGGCTGGCTGCTTTTACACTCCTTTCCCCAGCCAGTCCGCTTAGTTTGAAAGTTATGGAGGCGATATTTTGAAATACCGTGTAACGGCTGCGCCGCAGGCCAGCGGATACAGCGAGGCTGGTGCAAGCCATAAGCGGCGTGCGCTGCGGGCATTCTTCCCGAACAGCAATTCGCCATCCAGCGATATACACGACAACGCCGACACCCTGCGACAGCGCAGCCGGATGCTCTACATGAGCGCACCTGTTGCCACAAGTGCCATCAACACGAACCGCACAAAGGTGGTCGGCACTGGTCTGACCCTGAAATCCACCATCGACCGGGATGTTCTGGGGCTGACCCCGGAGGCAGCCAAGGAATGGCAGACCAAGGTCGAGGCCGAGTTCCGGCTTTGGGCTGAGAACCGCCGCAACTGCGATGCTATGGGGCTGAACAACTTCTACGGATTGCAGCAGCTGGCTCTGAAAAGCTGGCTTATGAGCGGCGATGTGTTCGCCGTTGTGAAAATCCGGGATGTTGACAAGCTGCACCCCTACGCCCTGCGGCTGCATCTGGTGGAGGCCGACCGGGTGTCTACACCGAACCGATACGGCAGTGCGATTGACATTCTGGGGTACACCGTGGGCAAGAATCCCGACAACGGGAACAAGATTCTCGACGGTGTAGAGGTGGACAGCGGCGGTGCCGTGGTGGCGTACCACATCCGAAATACCTATCCGCACGAGTGGCTCAATAGCGAGGAAACCGTATGGCAGCGTGTGGAGGCTGTTGGTAAAAAGACCGGGCTGCCCCAAGTGCTGCACATCATGGAATCGGAACGACCGGACCAATACCGTGGCGTTCCGCTCGTTGCGCCAATCATCGAACCACTGCTCCAGCTGCGCAGATACACCGAATCCGAACTGCTGGCGGCACTGGTCCAGTCGTACTTCACGGCTTGGATTGTGTCGGATGCGCCCAAAGATACAATCCCGTTCAACGAAACTGGCAGCGGAGATCTGGGTGGCGTTCCTGTTGAGAATCCACAGATGAACAACGCCAGCCACAGCGAGAATGAGTACGAGATGGGCCCCGGTCAGGTGGAACATCTGGCCAAGGGCGAAGACATCAAGTTCGGCAATCCGAATATTCCGACCGCAGGATTTGAGCAGTTTGTCAAAACGCTGTGCAAGCTGATGGGCGGTGCAATCGAAATGCCCTATGAACTGCTGCTGAAAGAGTTCAATGCCAGTTATTCGGCAAGCCGCGCTGCCCTGCTGGAAGCATGGGAAGCGTTCAAGATGCGCCGCACATGGCTGGTGGACAGCTTCTGCCAGCCCGCGTATGAAATCTGGCTGGCAGAGGCCGTAGCCCGTGGGCGAGTAATCGCTCCGGGCTTTTTTGATGACCCGCTGCTCCGTGCTGCATGGTGCGGCGCCCGCTGGATTGGCCCTGTGCAGGGCAGTCTTGACCCCGCCAAGGAAGTCAATGCAGCCATTCTCCAGACGCACCACGCCTTTAAGACCCACGAACAGGTCACCCTTGAGATGGGCGGCGGCGACTGGACCGAAAACGCCGAACAGCTGTCTCGTGAAAATAAGCTGCTGAAAGCGGCTGGCAGCGAGGGAGCAATCGAAACCACCGCCAGCATTACGACACAGGGAGGTACACAAAATGCCCAAACCGAATAACACCCCGCAGGTGAGCATCCAGCGACCCTGCTATGCGATGGCCAGCACCGATGGCCAGACCGCCGATATCACCATGTACGGCGAAATCGTGGAAACACAGCCTATCGACTGGTGGACTGACGAACCGATTCCGGGGCAGTACATCATCGAGAGCGAGTTCCTGTCGGACTTGCAGCAGGTCGAAAACTGCCCGCAGATCACCATCCGCATGGACAGCCTGGGCGGCGATGCTGGCGTTTCCATTCTGATCCACAACAGATTGCGCGAATTGGCCGCCAAGGGCACGAAGCTGACCTGCATTGTGGACGGCGTGGCCATGTCTGGCGGCAGTCTTATCATGTGCGCCTGCGATACGGTAAAAGTGAATCCTTCCAGCCTTGTGATGATTCACAAGTGCTGGACTCCCATTCGAGGCGCACTCAATGCTGACGAACTTCGCAAGGCTGCGGAAGCCAATGACGCATGGGATAAGAGTCAGGTCGCCATCTACAAGCGGAAGACTGGCCTGTCTGAAACCGTGCTGCTGCACATGATGGGCGATACCACCTATATGACGGGCAAGGAAGCCATCGACAAAGGCTTTGCCAATGAGCTGCTGGATGATGCTGAGCCTGTGGCAATCTCTGCAAGCGCAGACCGCCAGACCATCTACGCAAAGGGCCACGCCCTGCGCCTGATGCCGGGCGTAAAGCTGCCCGACAACATTCCTACGGCTAAAGCGGCTGCACCTGCTGCCGCTGCTGCAAATACACCGGCGGCACCCGCCGCCCAGTCCAACGAAGGAGGACAATCCACTATGGCAAACAATGCAAATCCCACCACTGCAACCCCCGCAGCGGAAAACCCGCAGGCCGCAGTTGACGCAGCCGTGAGCGCGGAGCGCAACCGTCTGGCCGAAATCGATTCGGTGGCAAGCCTGTTTGACCCCGCTCTGGTGCAGGAGGCTAAGTACGGCGAGACCGCTTGCGATGCTCGCGAGCTGGCATTCCGCGCCGCCAAGGCTGCTGCTGCGCAGGGTCACGAGTTCCTGAAGAATCTGGCAGCGGACAACGCCGCATCTGGTGCACAGAACGTGGAGGCTGTTCCGGGCGCGTCTGCATCTGGCAGCCCGGAATCTCTGCCCGATGCAAAGGGCAATGTGCCCAAGACGCAGGCCGAGCGCATGGCTGCTGCCGAAGCAGTCGTCGCCGAACTGCTCGATGATGACAAGAAGTGAGGAGGAACACTACTATGAGCGAACTGAGCAAATCTCTCGGCACCATGGAGTATGACGGTCTGATCGCCGACATCAACCCAAAGCTGGTTGTCAGCGGCGGCACCATCCGCAAGCTGGGCACTGCTGGCACCATCAAGCGCGGCACCATTCTGGCAAAGTCCAGCGGCACTGCTGGCGATAACAAGCTGGTCGTGCTGGGCACCGCTGCTGCCAGTAATGAGGTGCTTACCGCCTACTGCATCCTGTGTGATGATGTGGACGTTGGCACTGCTGACGATGTAACCGTCCCGGTGTACCTGATGGGCTGCTTCAACTCCAACAAGGTTACCGTGGCCAACAGCTACACCATGACCGAGGCCGACAAGGATGCCCTGCGCAACGGTGGCATCGTCTTCAAGGCCGCTGCACCCGCACTGTAAGGAGGATATAACAATGCCTGCTGAACTGAATTTCTTTGACACCTATACCCTGATGGCCGTGCAGAAGCGCATTGTGCCCAAGCAGACTTTTTTCCGTGACCGCTACTTTCCCACGGAGGAGGGCGACATCTTCAGCTCCAACAAGGTGCTGACCGAGTACATGGACGGCGACCGCAAGATGGCAGCCTTTGTGTCGCCTCGTGTCGGCGCAATCCCGATGGAGCGCACGGGCTACGAGGTCCACGAGTTTGAGCCTGCGTCCATCGGTGTGAGCCGTCCTCTGACCTCTGATGACCTGACGAAGCGTGGCTTCGGCGAGGCCATCTATGCCAACAGCACCCCTGCCCGGCGTGCCGCAAAACTGGTCCAGAACGATCTGGCTGACATGGATGGCCGTATCACCCGCACCGAGGAGTGGATGTGCGCACAGACCATGCTGGACAACGGATGCGTCATGCAGGAGATGATCGACAACGTGACCAAGGGCGAGGCAAAGGTCGTGAATTTCTACAATCCCGGCCACGAGAACGACCACATCTACACTGCCGCCCACAAGTGGAACGAGGAAGGTGGCAATTTCTTTGGCGACGTTCCGGCTATGTGCCGGCTGCTGTCCAAGCGTGGTCTGCGCGCTGCCGACCTGCTGCTGGGTGCTGATGTTTATGACGCAGTGATGAATCTCGAAAAGGTTCAGCGTCTGCTGGATAAGAATTCCGGCATCATCATCGGCCAGATTGAGCAGCAGCTGAGCGCATACGACGGTGTTGTCTACGGTGGCACCCTCAACTTCCGCGGCTACAAGTTGAATCTGATTTCTGTTGATGAAACCTATGTGGATTCCACCGACAAGGAGCAGAGTTACTTCCCCAAGACCGATGCCGTGATTACGGCTCCCGGCTGCGGCCATCTGATGTATGGTGCTATCACTCAGATCAACTACGGCGACACCATCCAGTCCACCATTTCTGGCCGCCGTGTTCCGAAGTTCAGCATCGATCAGGAAAACGACACTCGCAAGACCGCCCTGAAGTCTCGTCCTCTGGCTGCACCCAAGAACTACATTCCGTGGATTCGCGCCAAGAACATGGTCGGCTAAGTCTGACCTGAAAGGAGTACACCGATGATTGTTGAAATTCTTTGCGGTGGCTACGGCTGCCCCACCAAGACTGGCATTCACACTGTTTCGCGCGGCGAGCGGTGTGAGGTCAGCGATGCCGAAGCAATCCGCCTTATCGGGCTGGGTGTGGCGAAGTATGCGTTTTCTGCGCCCACCGCCCCGGAAACCGCCCCTGCGGAGGCTCCGGAAGCTGCGGAAGGTAACGACACCCCCGCAGCCGAAGCCTCGCAGAACGGCTCTGAGACGGCACACCTCGACCCCGACCAGCTGCACGATATGACCGTTGCCAACCTGAAAAAGCTGGCTGCGGATATGGGCATCGACACCAAGCAACTCAAGACCAAGGATGCACTCATTCAGGCTATCTGCGCCGAGGACGTTGTGCCCGGTGACGAGTGCTCCGATGGTCCTGATCTGGCAGCTGCGATGCCCACGGCGTGAGTACCTTTAAGGACGCTGTGCAGGAAGACCTGAACAGCGTCTTTCTGAATCTGGACGAGTTCGCCGAAACGCACACGGTCTACTATGATGGAGAGGAATACCCTGACGTTCCTCTGGTTCTGACGGGTCTCTCCGAAAAGGAACGTGTACGCCAGACCATCAGCGACCATGCGCAGGGTCTGTACCGGGTCAGCCGGGTGCTGCACTGCGATATTGCAGCCCTCGGCGGGAAACAGCCGGAGAAGGACTGCAAGCTGGGCATTGATGAGGACGGATTCGTCCGAAACTACTATGTGGCATCCTCTGTCTGCGAGATGGGGATGCTGCGGGTGGAACTGGAGGCGATTGACGAATGAGTTGGCAGGAATATGTGTCCTACGAGCCTCTTAACGTCACAGAACGCCCGGCGGCTGCTCTTGCAGTGACTGTTGAATCGGATATTGACCGAGTGTCTGCACTGCTGTCTGGCATCAAAGGCGGCTGGCAACAGGCTGTTGGTTCTGCGCTTGCAAGAGCTGCAAATGCAGGAAAAACGGAGGCCAAGAAAGCCGTAACGGAGCAGTACGCACTTAGTGCGAGCGAGTTTGTCAACCGCACAAAGAATGTCAACCATTTCAACCGTTCGTCAGATGGTGAAATCACGGTGAGTTTTGGCTACCGTGGCTCTGTTATTCCGCTGATGCGTTTTGATACGAGCATAGACCGTTCTGGTCGTGTCGTTACCCGCGTTATGAAAACGAGCACCAAAAAAGCCCTCGACCATGCATTTAGCGCAAAGATGGGGAGCCATATCGGGGTTTATGAGAGAATCGGCACCAGCCGCTTCCCTGTGAAAGAACTGTATGGTCCATCAACGCCGCAGATGATCGGAACCAACGAAACCGTTGCAGATCAGGTCGAGGATAAGATGGCGGAGGTGTACGAAAAGCGCATTGAGCATGAAATCACGCGAATTTTGAACGGATGGGGTGTCTGATATGACCAGCGTTGTTTTGCTTGAGCAGCTGAAAGCATTCACGGAGAAAATCATGGCTGACATGATTCTCCCGGTAGCTATGCAGCAGGGCGATACCGAACAGGCCTACCGTGCCCCGGAAGTCTACCTGATGCGGCTGCCCGACAGCCGTTCAGCCAAGAAGAAAGCTCCGTACATCATCCATCGGGTCATTCCGCTGGAAACGGAGCAGCAGCCCGGCAGCGAGGAGCGCACGGTGGTTTCTGTGCGCTCTATCTTTTGCTGCTACAACCCAGATGAACAGGAGGGCGACCTCGCTCTCCTGAACATGATGGAGCGGTTTCGCGTGGAATTGCTCAAAGTCCGCAAGGTAGGCGGCACTGGCACCGATGGAAAGCACCGGTACCAGTTTACGCTTGTCCTTTCTCCCGGTCACAAGCTGGAAAGCGTTCCCTATGACGAGGAATCGAAGCCCTACTATGCCGGAGAGATGATTACCTACTGGAAGCTGCCGACCGTGCAGCAAACGGAGGATATTAAATTATGGCGGTAAAAAAGACCGTGGCGGAACAGCCCGCCGAAACCACCGTGAACGCCGAGCCTGCGCAGAGCAAGCCCGGCGTTTCTATCTACGTTGGCCCGTCCATTCTGGGCTACATCCAGAAGAACACGATTTACCCCTGCGCTGCTGCGGAGGCTGTGAACCGTGACGATGTGAAGATTGCCACCGAGAAATATCCCGGCGTGGCCGACTTCATCATCGATGTGGCCGAACTGAACACTACGCCTGAAAAGGCAAAAGCACGCGGCGAGGCCATCCTTGCGTATGCCCGGATGCTCGCCAAATCCAAGTAAGGAGGATTTTACTATGGCAGATCATGGTATCAATGTCACCCGTGCCGATACCGCGGTGGCAACCCCGAACGCCGCAACCTGCGGCATCCCCTTTGTCATCGGCTCCGCACCGCTGTCCAAGGCAACTGGCACCGCTGCGACCGCTGGCACCCCTGTCCTTTGCACCAGCTATTCCGAGGCTGTGGAGCAGCTGGGCTATGACGACGACTGGGCCAAGTACACCGTCTGCGAGGTGATGCACTATCACTTCAAGCTGTGCGCCTGCCAGCCGGTCATTTTCCTGCCCGTTGGCGAGACTGCCGAGGCTGCCGATGTGGCCGCCGCCGTTGAGCAGATCGAGCTGTGCCTGACCATGTTCGGCATCGTGCCCGACCTGATTATGGCTCCCGGCTTCTCCCAGGATGCAACCGTTGCAGCGGTTATGGACGCAAAGGCTGGCTCTATCAACGGTATGTTTACCGGCAAGGCTCTGGTGGACATTTCCGCAAAGACCTATACCGCTGCGGTGCAGGCGAAGAACAGCGGCACCTACACCGAAAAAACCATCCTGTGCTGGCCCAACGGCACCCTCGGTGATCTGCGTTTCCACGGCTCCACCGTCGAGGCGGGCTGCCTTGCAGAAACCGATACCGGCAACGAGGGCATTCCCTATGAAAGCCCCTCCAACAAGACCGTTCACATCGACGGCCTGTGCGATGACGACGGCAACACCATCAACCTGACCTATAATCAGGCCCTTGTCGTTGATGCCGCGGGCATCTGCACCTTCCTGAACTTTATGGGCGGCTGGACCGCTTGGGGCAACCATACTGCGTGCTACCCCAAGTCCACGGATGTGAAGGACTACTTCATCCCGCTCAGCCGTATGTTCGACTACGTCACCAACACACTCATCAAGACGTTCTGGAGCAAGCTCGACAAGCCGATGAACCGTCGCCTCATCGACACCATTCTGGATAGCGCCAACATCTGGCTGAACGGTCTGGTTGGCGCAGGTTATCTGCTGGGTGCCAGTGTGGAAATGCTGGAAAGCGAGAACCCGCTGACCAGCCTGATGGCGGGCAAAATCAAGCTGCACGTCTACATGACCCCGCCCTCTCCGGCGCAGGAGATTGACTTTGTGCTGGAATACGACGCTGATTATGTGACCAGCGCACTCCAGTCCTAAAGAGGAGGTACTACAATGGCAATCGATCAGAGCGTTATCAACTTCGCGGTCTATGAGGACAGCGTGGAATATCTGGGTATGTCGAAAGCTACCTTGCCGGATGTTACCTTTCTGACGCAGAGCATTTCGGGTGCTGGTGTCGGCGGTAACGTCGAAGCGGTCATTCTGGGCCATTTGGAGGCTATGACCCTCGGTCTGGAATTCCGCACCACCACGCCGCAGTCCGTCCGGCTGTCGGAGCTGCGCCGCCACAGCATTGACCTGCGTGTGGCAAACCAGTATGAGGATCCTGTTTCGGGCGTGGTTGAGGCACGGAAGGAAAAGCACATTTTCGTGGTCGTGCCCAAATCGACCAAGGGCGGCACCATTGCCCCCGCAACGCCCACTTCTGGCTCTGGTGAGTACGCCGTCCGTTACTGGGCAACGTACATCAACGGCAAGAAGGTGCGTGAGCTGGACCCCCTCAACTTCATCTGCTACATCAACGGTGTGGATTATCTGGCCGGTGTCCGTGCGGCCCTGGGCAAGTAATCCGCATATGCCGTTCCGCCGGAGCTGCATTTTGCAGCCCCGGCCTATTTTTTGAGCGTGAAAGGAGCTATCCAGCATGAACGCCGTCATTGACCCGAAAGAATTTGATGCAGCTCAGGCTGCCGCCGCAAAGGCTGCTGCCGCTGCTGACCCGTACACCTACACCCACAAGCTCCAGAAGCCCCTTGACTATGAGGGCAAGCACTACGAATCCCTCACGTTCGACTGGGGCAAGCTGACCGGCAATGACTCCCTCGCCATTGAGGCCGAGCTTACGGCTCTGAATCAGCCTGTGATCATCCCCTCGATGAGTGCGGGCTACCTCATCCGCATGGCCTGCCGGGCGTGTACCGAGCCTATCGGTGTTGATGTCATCGGTGCTATGAGCATCCGGGACTACAACACCATCCGCACCAAAGCGAGAAATTTTTTGCTGAGGTCGGACTTGTAACTGGTGATGGCGGCGTGTGGCTGCGGCGACAGGTGCTCGCAATGGCACAGGTCAACTGTACGCCCGCGCCCTACTGGCTGGAAATGCCCCTGTATCAATTCCGGCAATGGATCCGCAGCAGCAATGACCTCATTGCCGAGCGCCAGAGAGCGAGAAAGGACGGTAAGTAGTGGCTCGTAAAGAGTGGGAGCTGCTGTTCAACCTGTCCGCTAAACAGAACAGCAGCTTTTCCAGTACATTCAAGGCTGCGCAGTCTGCCCTTGTGGAAACGCAGGGGAAGATTCAGCAGCTGAACAAAGTACAATCCGACATTTCGGCGTACCAGAAGCAGCAACAGGCCGTTGACGCAACCCGTCAGCGGCTTTCTGTTTTGCAGCAGCAGTACGACAACATCCAGAAAGAAATTCAGGAAACCGAGGGTTATTCCTCTGCGCTGGAAAACAAGCTGCTATCCAAACAGGCGCAGATCGACAAGACCACGGCCTCCCTGAACACCTATGAGCAGCGTTTGGCTGCCACCGGGAATGCTCTGCACGAAGCTGGCGTGGATACCACGCAACTGACGGCGGAAAGCGTCCGGCTGGAAACTGAGGTCGATAAGCTCAAGGATAAGCAGGTTGACCTCAAGAAAACGATGGACGAGGCCGGCGAGGGCGCAAAGGGATTCGGTGAAAAATCGGTCGAGGCGCTTGAGACGGTCGAAGCCACGCTGGCCGCGGTCGGTATTTCAAAGGCCCTTGGAGAAATCCGGGATGCCTACATGGACTGCATCAACACCGCAGGTGATTTTGAAGCATCCATGAGCAATGTCGAGGCCCTCTCCGGCGCTACCGGTGAGGAGCTGACGGCCCTGTCCGACAAGTCCAAGGAAATGGGCGCGACCACCAAATTCACCGCTGGTGAATCGGCTGACGCTCTGTCCTACATGGCTTTGGCAGGCTGGGACACCCAGTCCATGTTGGACGGCATCAGCCCGGTGCTGAATCTGGCTGCTGCTGCCAACATGGATCTGGCGCAGGCATCCGATATTGTCACCGACTACCTGACTGCTTTTGGCCTGAAAGCCTCCGACACCACACACTTTGTGGACGTGATGGCCTACGCCATGGCCAACTCCAACACGGATGTCATCCAGTTGGGTGAGGCTTACAAGGCGTGTGCAGCTACCGCTACGTCCCTCGGCTACTCGGTCGAGGAAACCACCGCTGTGTTGGCTACCATGGCCAACGCCGGTGTCAAGGGCGGCGAGGCTGGCACAGCCCTGAACGCCATCTTTACCCGCCTTGCCACCAACACGAAAGAGTGCGGGGACACCCTTGCAGAATACGGTGTGCAGATCTATGACGCACACGGCAATATGCAGAGCCTGTCCAGCATCCTCACAGGCATGGCCGGTATCTGGGACACCCTGACCGACCAAGAGCAGGCCAACCTCGCAAAGGTCATTGCCGGCACGAACCAGTATTCCAAACTGCAAACCATCATGGCCGGGTGCAGCGAAGCCGCAGCCGAGGGCGGGCAGTCTTTTGCGGACTACACCGCAGCTCTGAACGACTGCGCTGGGTCTGCCGATAAAATGGCGGGCACCATGCTCGACAACATGAATGGCAGACTGACGCTGATGCAGTCCGCAGCAGACGGCCTAAAAATCGCCATCGGCGAGGATTTGACCCCGGTGATGTCGGATTTGTACGATGTCGGCGCGGAAGTCCTGGGCTGGATGCAGGGATTTGTAGAAGAAAATCCCGGCGTAGTCAATGGCGTTGCAGCCGGCACGGTTACTCTGGGCGGCTTCCTCGCGGTGCTGACTGCGGTCACGACCGCCATCAAGGTGGGCAGTACCGCAATGGGGCGGTTTACTGCCACGCTTGGCCCGGCTGCCCCGGTGCTGGTCGGAGTTGCCCTGGCGGGCACGGCGCTGGCCACGGTCGTTGCCGGTCTGTCTGGTGCGGCCGATGCGACGGTGCCCTCTGTAAAGGAACTGACCAGCGCCGCTCGTGACATGGGCGACAGTATGGAAGAAGCAAGCGCAAGCTACGATTCCACCCTGTCCAACATGGCAGCGACCGCCAGCGTTGCGGACCAGTACATCAGCAAGTTGGAGGCCATCGAGGCCGCCACAAATGGGAACACGGACGGAAATGCCGAATACCACGACACGCTGGCCCGGCTGTCTGTTCTGGTTCCCAGCCTTGCGGATGATATTGACCTTGAGACCAATTCCATCAAGGGCGGCACCGCTGCGCTGCGCCAGCATACGGATGCCTATGTAGCAGATGCCAAGGCTCAGGCCCGGCAGGAATACCTGAACACCCTCTATGACCAGTACAACAATGTGCTGGTTGAGAGCGCTGAGAACGAAACCAAGCTGGCGACTGCGCAGGCAAAGGTTGAAAAATCCAATGCCGGCATGTCTGCTGCCTACGATAAGCTGCTGACCACCCTCGGCCTGACGGATGAGCAGTTCAAGCTCACCTACGGCACGGTGGAAGATCTGCCGTGGCGCACCATGAGCGAGGATGTGCAGCAACTGCGCACTGAGTATATGGGGTACTCGGATGACCTTGTCACTGCCCAGCGGGAGGTCGAGAACTACACCGCCGCCGTAGAACAGGATCAGGAGGCTATCAATGCCGCCGAGGCCGAGTATCAGGAGGCCAGCGCCGCAGTCGATGCCCTGAACGCTTCGCAGCAGTCCGCCGCCGACAGCGCAGACGATGTTGCAGCGCAGCAGCAGAATGTGGCCAACGCCATTTCCGATGCAGAGCTTCGGATTCAGGACATCATTGCAGCCTACAAGGATGCCTATGATGAAGCCTACGGCAGCATCAGCGGCCAGTATGCGTTGTGGGATTCTGCGGAAAAGGTCGTTTCGACCTCCGCTGCATCCATCAACAATGCACTGCAAAGCCAGATCACCTACTGGGATAACTACAACCAAAACCTCAAAAAGCTGAATGAACGGGCAGCCGACATCGATGGTCTGAGTGACGTTATCGCCAGTTTTGCGGATGGAAGCAAGGAATCCGTCAATGCGATTGCCGGCATGGCCTCGGCCTCGGATGCTGATCTCGCCAAAATGGTTGAGAACTATGCTGCGCTGAAAGAAGCGCAGGATACCACCAGCGAATCTATCGCCGACCTCAAGACCGGCATGAGCAATTCTATGGACGAAATCGCCAAGACCGTAGCCGATACCGTATCGGAAATGGACATGAGCGACGAGGCCACGAAAAGCGCCAAGGAGACGATTCAGGGCTTCATCGATGGCGCATCCAGCATGATGCCCCGTGTGCAGGAAGCCTATGCCAAAATCGCCTCGGCGGCCTCTACTGCGCTGGCAGGCTCCAACGAGCGCTACAATGTCAACCACGGAATCCCCGGATATGCTGTTGGTACGGAAGATGCGGCTCCCGGCTTTGCCCTCGTTGGTGAGCATGGCCCGGAGCTGGTCTACTTCAACGGCGGGGAATCTGTTCTGACGGCCTCGGAAACCAGACGGGAGATGGAGAGCGCAAGCGTTACCCCCATGAGCGCTGAGCTGCCAGAGAGCAGCGGCTCCTCCTCAGCACGCAGCACGGTTCCTATATCGCTCTCGCCGGTTTACCATATCTCAGGTATATCTGATACTGCCGAGCTGCAAAACGTCCTGAATGCCCAGAATGACAACCTGAGAGAACTTGTCCTCGAAATCGTGAAAGATGCAGAGGACGATGATTTCAGAGGGAGGTATGCATGAGTAAAACCTATACGACTGTGCAAGGCGACCGCTGGGACAGCGTGGCCTATAAGCAGCTCGGCAGTTGCGCCTATGCTCCCAACCTGATGGCTGCTAATCCGCAGCACTTGGGCTATTTTGTGTTCCCGGCCGGAATCGTTCTGACGCTCCCGGATACCGAGACACAAACCAGCTCCACCTTGCCCCCGTGGAAGAAGGTGGTCACATGAGCGACGAAAATACCGCCCGCCATGCCGAGTGTACGGTGGAGTTTGACGGTGTGGACATCACCAGCAGCATCAAGCCCTACCTGCTGTCGCTGACATTTACCGATAATGAGGAAGATGCCAGTGACGACCTGCAGATCAAACTCCAAGACCGGGAGGGCGTTTGGATGACCGACTGGCTCCAGAAGATGCTGGACGGCGATGTGTCGGCCGCATCTTCTGATGGCTACAAGGTTGGTGACGTGGTGCAGTTTCTCGGTGGTCCGCACTACAAGGCATCTACCGACAAAAAGGCAAACGGAACACCAAAGGCAGGCCCGGCCAAGATCACCATCATCAAACAGGGTGCGCTGCACCCGTACCATGTTATTCACACGGACGGAACGTCCCGGGTCTATGGCTGGGTCGATGCCAGCGAGATCTCCGGTAAATCTGGCGGCAGTTCTTCCGACAGCGGTGAAGGCGGCCTGAAAATCCGGGCTACCATCACGGCCTGTAACTGGCACTCTGACGGGAAGGATGAGGCGCTGGACTGCGGGGAGTTTGAGTTGGACAGCATAAACGCATCCGGCCCGCCCGACATCATCACCATAAAGGCCACGGGGCTGCCCTATACCAGCCAGATCCGGCAGACCAAGCAGAGTAAGGGTTGGGAAAAGTACAAGTTATCCGGCATCGCCAATGAAATGGCGAAGAAGAACGGTATGCAATCCCAGTTTCTTGCAAAGCAAGACCCGGAGTATAAACGTGTGGAGCAGTACCGCTGCTCTGACATCGACTTCCTATCGCAGCTGTGCCATGATGCCGGCCTGTCGCTGAAATGTACAGACGGCAAAATCGTCATCTTCGACCAGAAGGAATACGAGGGAAAAGATTCTGCATGGACTGTCACCAAGGACGACAAGAGCTATATCAAGTGGAGCCACACGCTCGGCCAGGCCGGAACGCAGTATGCGTCCTGCCGGGTGTCCTATGTTGGGCCGAACGGCAAGCCCCTTGAGGGTATCGCCTACGTCAAGGACTACGATGCCAAGAGCAAAACCAACCAGCAGCTGGAAGTTTATGCCCCGGTCACGAGCAAGGCCGAGGCCAAAGAACTGGCTGCCAAAAAGCTCCGACTGCACAACAAGTTTGAGCGTCAGGTGGGCTTTACCTATTCCGGTGATCCGGGCAAGGTGGCCGGTCTGACGTTTGAGGCTAAGGACTTCGGGCCGTGGAATGGAAAGTACATCGTGAAGCAGGCCAAACATACCGTGACTGGCTCTGGCGGGTACACCACGCAGGTTTCCGGCCGTCATGTTTTAGGAGGGTACTGATGAACACTGCTGTTGATGTTCGCCTCGGTAAAGTCACCGATGTGAACAAAGAAAAGCGCCTTGTCCGTTGTAAGTTTGAGGACACCGGCATCACGTCCGGCTGGCTCCCGGTGATGCAGCACTACAAAGCCATTGTCTATACGGAGTCAGCCGGTGAGCATAATCACCAGTATATCCACCCCAGCCCCTACAACCTTGAAATCAAAAAGACCATGGATGGCTCCCGCCAGATTTGGGATGAAGAGGAAAAGGTTATCGGAGCGGACAACTCCACCGACCATCAGCACAAGTCTCATGTGGTGTGGTGGTTGCCGGCCGTTGATGATACGGTGGTCTGCCTGTACCTCCCGTGCTTCAATGCTGATGGTTTTGTTCTGGGAGGGATTTATCCGTGATCGTTGGTTGCCTCGGAGACATCAGCTTTTCCGTGTTTGATAGTCATGTCGAGACCATCAAGAACATGGTGCAGAATGTGTCGGCCAGATACACGACCCACCAGCGCACCGGAGGTCCTGCCCTGACCGAGTTTACAGGCACCGATGCCCAAACGATTACGTTTGACATTGAGCTGGCTGCATACCTCGGCGTGAATCCCGCCAAGGAGCGGGAACGGCTGAAAGAATGTGTCCTCAACGGGACTACGCTGCCGTTCGTTCTCGGCAATGTGGTCTACGGCAGCTATCGGTGGGTTATCAAATCTGCAAAATTTAAGACCCTGCACACAAACGCTTTCGGTACGCCGACATGGATTACCGCAAGCGTTTCTTTGTTGGAATACCAGAGAGAATGAGGTGATTTTTGTGAGCAACTACTTGGTATCGGCAAACGACCTGACCACCATTTCCCTTGGAGAACAGGATACCGTGACCAGCGTTCTACAGAACATCGCCGTCATCCTGTCCACACCGAAAGGCACGGTGCCTTGCTATCGGGAATTTGGCATTGATATTGCGAACATTCTCGACCGGCCGGAAAACGTGGCGCAGCCTATGCTCTGCGCTGCCATCAAGGAGGCCATCGAGCGATTTGAACCTCGTGCTACCTACATGGGGACTACCTTCAAGGAAGCCCCTGACACTCCCGGGCGGATGCTGCCCGTCGTGGAGGTGAGCATCAGTGCGTAAAACGTACGAGTTCGTGTCCACGGACATGGATGAGCTGGACAGGCTGCTTGTCACAGGGTATGAGCAGTTCTTTGGCAAAACTGTGATGCCCGGCAGCCCGGAACGGCTTTTCATTTCGTGGATCGAGGATGCCATCATGTACGAGCGTGCCCAGAACAACTGGACAGGCAGCCAAAACTTACCCAGCAGCGCAGAGGGCGAGTATCTGGATGGCCTGGCCGAGCTGTTCTACTTGCAGGAGCGTCCCAAGCCTACGGCAGCGACCTGCACCATGCGCTTTTACATCAGCGAACCCCGCCAGACGGCGGTGCTGATTCCGGCCGGCACCCGTGTCACGGACGACAATGCAGCCCTGTACTGGGAAACCTCCGCAGACGAGTACGTTCCCATCGGCGCAACATACACGGATGTTCAGGTGACCTGCCAGACTGTGGGTACGGCTGGCAATGATTACGCTGTGGGTGACATCCACACCGCTGTTGACATCTACGACTACTATTCTGGCTGCTCCAATATCACGGTCAGCGCAAACGGTTCTGATGCCCCGGACGACGAGGAATTTTATGAGCTGATGCGTGACAGCCAGAGCGCATGGTCTGATGCTGGCCCAATCGGTGCTTACAAATACTTTGCAAAGAGGGTATCCACGGAAATCGCAGATGTCGTTGCCAATTCGCCCAGCCCCGGCACTGTTTGCCTGTACGCCGTCATGAATGACGGAAGCGTGGCTGGCGAGGAAACCAAGCGTGCCATGGTTGCGGCCTGCTCACCGGATGAAATCCGGCCGCTGACGGACTATGTGATCTCCGGAGACCCAGAAGAAGTGCCCTATGATATCGACCTGACCTATTACCTGACCCGGGACGGAAGCATTTCCGCAAGTGAAGCTCAGTCCGGTGTGAATGAGGCTGTGCAGCGGTACATCCGCTGGCAGTCCGGCAAGATGGGCAGGGACATCAACCCTGACAGGCTGCGGTATCTGCTTCTTTCGGCCGGCATCAAACGTGTAGACCTCAAACAGCCCGCCTTTACTCCGCTGGAAGACGGTGCGCCATCCCTTGACCGCAACGACAAGGTTCCGCAAGTGGCAAAGTTGGGCACGGTGACGATAAAGAGCGGAGGGTATGAGGATGAGTAACCACGGCCTGAATGCTGACAACATGATGCAGCAGTTTCCGATTGCGCTCCAAAAAGACCCTAAGACGGTGGCTCTGGGACAGGCCATAGCCAAGGTGATGGAATCCCGGCAGGATGAAATCGACTCCCTGCGGATTTATACCCGCATCGACGAACTGCCCGAATGGCTGCTTGACATTCTGGCTCGGGACTTCGCCGTGGACTGGTACGATAGATCCTACACCCTTGAGGAAAAAAGAAAAACCATCAAGGACAGCTTCTATGTTCACCGGCACCGTGGCACAAAAGCGGCTGTTGAAAGAGCCATTTCTGCGATTTATCCCAATCCCAAAGTTTTGGAGTGGTTTGAGTACGGCGGCGATCCGTACCACTTCAAACTCCGTATCACGGTTGATTTCGCTGCAATCAATGAGGCCAAACATCAGCAGGTTTTGCAAAAAATCATCTGCTACAAAAATCTTCGGTCGCATTTGGACAGCGTCATTTACTACACGGAAACGGAGCCGAAAGCGTGCTATGTTGCAGCGATTCCCTGCGCCACAACGATGTCCTACACGGTTCTTATGCCGGGTGTTATCGAGCCGCGGGCAGTCAGCGCACACGCCTGCGCCGCTGGTGCGGTCAGCACAACTCGGATGAAAACGACCATTGCGCTGCCCGGAACTATCCACGCCAAGGCTGTGTCTGCACAGGCGCTTGCATCTGGCAGACCTGCGCAGACCTATGAAACCGTCACCATCAAGTTAGGAGGGAAATCGTTATGAGCTGGGAAAAATATGCATATACCAGCGCCGGTGCTGCGATGCTGTCCGAGTCCATTTCGGGCGGTGCGCTCACCATCACCCGTGCTGTAAGCGGCACGGGCACCATTGACACCGACTTGTCCGAGGAAACGGCAGTCAGCGGTGATACCTATGAGCTTAAACTGCTGGGCATCGACACCGTGGAATACAAGGGCGAAAAAGCCCGCAAAGTCAGCATTTGGACGGGCGGTGCAGATGAGCCGTACTTCATGCACCAAATCGGCGTGTTTGGCCGCCTCAATGATGACCCGGAGGACACGTTGCTCTTTCTGATGCAGGATGAGCGGGGCGTTGAGATCCCGGCCATCGGTACTGCTGACCATGAATTCCAAATTGCTGTGCTGCTGGCCGTTTCGACCAAAGCCAATATTTCGCTCATCGTTGACCCGCAGGTTGAAGCAATTATGCGGATGGTGCGGGAAATGGTGCTGAAGGAGATCTCGCAGCACAACGATGCCCCGGATGCCCATGCCAAAATCATCACCGAAGCCACCAGTAAGGCTCTGAAAGAGCTGGAGGAATCCGGCCAGATCATGTCGGAAGACAGGGTCAAAGAGCTTATCAAGGAAAGCGGCGGCGGTGGCGGCAGCTCCGGCGGCTACTATGGCAAATACGACCTGACCCTTTCTGTGGACGGCTGGAAAGCCGTATCGGACAGCGAGGGTGAAATGCCGTATGCGTATACCTACGATGCAGAGTTGGCAGACTGCACCCCTGAGCTTTGGCCCAGCGGTTCCGCAACTGCCAGCTGCTTTTCTATTTCGAACAAGGCGGGTGTCCTGAACGGGTGCGAGACTTTGAACGGTATTGTTCGCTTTTTCTCTCAGCGCATCCCGGAAGCTGATATTCAGGCAGTCGTCACTCTGTTCGGGAAAGGAGGTGGCACCGGTGAACTGGTAATTGCGACCCGTGACCGGCTGGGCTGCGTGAAAATTGGCGACGGCGTGGAAGTGACCGAAGACGGTGTTATTTCTGTCCACGCCACAGTTTCCGAAGACCAGATGGCAGCTACGGATGATGTATCCGAAATGCTGTCCGAAATCTACGACAAATAAACACCAAACAACAATTTACGGAGGATACTTATTATGGCTTACAATGTTGAGAAGCTCGCAAAGCTGGGCGCACTGAAGGAGCTGGGTCTGAAGCAGAAGGCCGTTGACGAGGCCCAGAACAAGCGCATCAAGGCTCTGGAGGATGTCGGCGCACAGGCCAACGTCTTGGAGGGCGTTAAGGTGAACGGCGTTGCCCTGGCCATCGCTGAGAAGATGGTGGACATTCTGGTTGCCACCGGCTCCAAGAACGGTAGCATTTCCGTGGCTGGTACCGATGTTGCCATCAAGGGTCTGGCTGCACTGGCCTACAAGGCGAAGATTTCCCAGTCTGACCTCGACGACGCTCTGGCTGCTGTTCTGGCTGCAAAGGCCGACAAGGCCACTACTCTGGGTGGATACGGCATCACCGACGCTTACACCAAGGACGAGATCAACGCCAAGATCAGCGCTGTCTATAAGCCCGCTGGCTCTGTGGTCTTTTCTGCGCTGCCCGCTCTGGCTGAGAATGTTCTGGGCAACGTCTACAACGTGACCGATGCTTTCACCACCACCAACAACTTCGTTGAGGGTGCGGGCAACAAATATCCCAAGGGCACCAATGTCGTGGTGGTCAAGGTCGGCGATGCCTACAAGTATGATGTGCTGGCCGGTTTCGTTGACCTGTCTGGCTATGTGGAGAAAGAAGCGGGCAAGGGTCTGTCTGACGAGAACTTCACTGCGGCTCTCAAGGATAAGCTGGACGGCATGGGTACCACCATCGATAAGGCCATTGCGAACCATACGGCTACCGATGCCGAGGTGTCCGAGATGCTGGCAGAGATTTACGGCGAGTAAGCCTCTGAGATCTCATGAGTAAAGGGGCGGCGGAGAATATTCACCGCTGCCCCTTATTTTTTTATGGGAGGTGACTTCTTTGAGCAATGCGCTCACAACTTTGGATCAGCTCCGCAGCGCTGCATCCCAGTCCAGCAATGCTACCGCCAAAGTCGCATCTGCCGCCGCTGCTGCACTGGAAGAAATGCACGGACTGAAAGCAGACCGGGCAACATTCGTTTCGTTCTCCATCCCTGTCACCGGCTGGAAGACCGATTCCAACGTCCCCGGGTATACGAAGTACATCGACATCAAGGTGGATGGTCTGACGGCGGCAGATAGCGTGGGAGTGGATGTTGCCCCGTCCAGCAGCGCAGTTGCACGGGCGGCGGATTTCACATCGACGGAGAGCATGGCCGGTGTTTTACGCCTCCGGGCGGCATCCGTTCCGAGTGCTGCGATTTCCGCTCAGTATCACATCATTGAAGCCGCATCAGCGGCAGAGGAGGCTTGATTTATGGCATGGGGTCCTTTTAATGCTGGCGGTGGCGGCGGTTCGTCCGGTGGCGCTGCGGCAGATATTTCCTATGACAACAGTAAGTCCGGCATCTCGGCGGCGAATGTACAGGAAGCCATTGATGCGCTTTCTGTGCTGACCCTGACGATTCAGGCTGTGCCTGCCCAGAGCGGGAGCCTGACCTATACCGGTTCCACTCAGAGTCCCACATGGAAAGGCTATAACAGCAGCATGATGACGATTGGGGGCGTGACCTCCGGCATCAACGCTGGTACCTATACGGCCACATTTACTCCAGTCGGTAAATATGTCTGGACGGATGGCACGCAGGAAGCCAAAAGCGTTTCGTGGACGATCGGCCGGGCCGAGATCAAGAATGTCCCGGCACAGACCGGCAGCGTGACCTATAATGGCTCGGCGCAGTCCCCTGCATGGAGCAACTATAACAGTTCTCAGCTGACGATCGGCGGCACGAGCAGCGCAACCAATGCTGGCAGCTACAGCGCCACCTTTACCCCGACTTCCAATTATAAGTGGTCGGATGGGACGACTACGGCCAAGAGCGCTTCGTGGACGATCGGCAAGGCAACCGGCAGTATTACGCTGTCCGCAAGCAGTCTGAGCCTGACCTACCCGAAAACCTCTGGCACCATCACTGTTACGCGGCCTGGCAGCGGTACGGTGACCGCATCCTCTGGCAGTACGAACATTGCAACGGTAAGTGTTTCCGGCACCACCATCACGGTGACCGCAAAGGCGACCGGCAGTGCCACTATTACGGTCAATGTGGGTGCAGATACCAACTATACTGCGCCGTCCAGCAAGACGTTCACAGTGGCCGTTACGCTGGTGTCCAAAACGCTCAGCAGCAACAGTTGGGCAGTCATCAAGGCCGTCAGCGATGCTGGGCAGGGTGCAAACTACTGGTCTGTTGGTGCCACGAAGTCCGTGACCATCAATGGCAAGGTGGGTGCGACTACGATCTCCAGCTTGAAAGTTGATGCCTTTATCATCGGTTTCAACCACAATTCCGGCAAGGAGGGCAGCAACCGCATCCACTTCCTGTTGGGTAAGATCAGCGGCAAGTTTGTTGGTCTGGTGGATAGCAGCTACGGCAGCACGACTTCCACGTCTGGCGCATTCACGATGAACACCAGCAACACGAACTCTGGTGGTTGGGGGAGCAGTCAGATGCGGAGCAAGGTGCTGGGTAGTGCAAGCTCTCCCACCAGTCCGACTGCAAACACGTTGCTGGCTGCACTTCCCTCTGATCTGCGGGCGGTGATGAAGTCCTGCACGAAGTATACAGATAATAAGGGCGGCGGCAATACCGCCAGCAACGTGTCCTCTACCACGGATTATCTGTTCCTGCTGTCCGAGTATGAGGTTTTTGCAACGCACCAGTATTGCAATGATGCGGAGCCGAACTATCAGGCACAGTACGATTACTTCAAAGCGGGTAACAGCAAAGTTGCCAATAAACATTCCGCCACCGGAACGGCGGCGGTCTGGTGGCTGCGGTCGCCGACCTACTACGGCATCACCACCACCTACTACTTCTGCGCGGTTTCGTCGTCGGGGTCGTTGGACTATAACAACGCTAACAATGCGTATGGTGTTGTGCCCGGCTTTGTTGTCTAATCCCCCGCAGGGATTCTCGACCTACTCAAGCCCACGGAAGTGGGCGGAAAACAGCAAACTTTCCTCAAAAAATCCAAAGGGCGCGTCAGCGCCCCGCGCGAATTTTTGAAAAAAGATGCTGAAAGTGCTATCACTCAGCTGTCTTTTGGGTGCATACACGCCACAAAAAACGCTATACAATACTTTCAAAACCTGTTCGTTAGGAGGTATTGTATGGCAACTAACAAGCGCGTCTTTACGTTGCGCCTGTCCGATGAGGTTTTTGACAAAATCGGTGTTCTTGCGACAAAAGAGCATCGGTCTATCACGAACTACATAGAGTATGTGCTGCTCAAGCATTTGGAAGAAGTTGAGCGAGAGCAAGGGGAAATCGACCTCGATGACCCCAAAGGAGACTAAAGTATCATGTCAGTTTTGAAATCCAAGCGCACAGAAAGCAAAGCGGAGTATGTGAATATCGCCAATGCGATTTACATTGAAACGATAAACTTCCTGACCCGTATTTCCGCAAGGTATTCCAGATTGATTGCAGAGCCGGTCGCAAAGCTGGCGGGCGAAGTGATAGATCACGCTGAAAAGGCAAACAGCATCTATCCCTCGGACGATCAGCGGCGCCAGCTTCGCAAGGCACATCTTCTGGAGGCGCGGGCATCCTTGATGGCGCTGGATGTTCGGTTGACTCACTGCTATCTCATCATGACCCAGAACCCGCAGGGATGTTTCACAACCCCCTCGGGAAAAAGTGTCGATGCGAAGAAAGCAACCGAAAGGCTGGACAAAATGGCTCAAAAGTTGGGTGAACTGATTGACAAAGAAAACGACCTGCTGCAAGGCATGATCGGAACGGTCAATCGCAAAGCCTGATTTTTAAGTGGGTGTATCTCTGTCAATTCCTGCGGCGGCGGTCTGGTGGCTGCGGTCGCCGAACTACAACAACATCAACAACAACAACTACTTCTGCGCGGTTTCGTCGTCGGGGTCGTTGGACTATAACAACGCTAACAATGCGTATGGTGTTGTGCCCGGATTTTGCCATGCTTGGTCACATGGAGTAGCCATAGGTGAAAGACGACCATAGCAAAAGGAGAGGTACTTCCCGGAGGGTCAAACCTCTAAAACTGCTTTTCGACATGCTGACACGGACGCTTCTTGCATGGCGCGGGATGCATCTTACCGCGTTTCATGTGCCGGCATAAAGCAGATTAGACGATGCCCGACAATTCATCTGCGCGAGGAGCGAATATTTTATGACAAGTCAGGAGCGCCATGAAGCACGATACCAGCGCCGCCGGGCAGCACGCCGAGCCAGACAGGAAGCCCGTTGTGCCGCCCTCGGTTCGTTGGAAGAAGTATTTAGTTACCACACGATGTTCAAATATGGCCGGAAATGCTGCAACGGTGTGCGCTGGAAGCAGAGCACGCAGAACTTTGAGCGGCATCTGTTTTCCCACACCGCGAAGCAGCGGCGGCTTATTTTGGCAAAAAGGTGGCGGCCTAAGAAATACGTTCATTTCACGGTCTGCGAACGCGGCAAGGTTCGTGGGATTGACGCTCCTCATATTACAGACCGACAAATCCACAAGGTCATCAGCAAGGAAGTGCTGGAGCCGCTTTATGACCCCAGCATGATCTATGACAACGGTGCAAGCCGGATTGGTAAGGGGCTGCACTGGCAGATCAAGCGCATCAAACAGCAGCTGGCACGGCATTACCGCAAGTATGGCCGTGCGGGCGGGGTGCTGTTGCTCGACCTGAAGAAATTCTTCCCTTACGCACCCCATTCCATCATCTATCAGCGGCACCAGCGGTATATCCTGAACCCTGATTTTCGGCGGATAGCAGATACCATTATTGATACTGCTCCCGGCGAATTTCCGGGCCGTGGGATGCCGCTGGGCGTTGAGCCGAGCCAGCAGGAAATGGCGGCAATGCCCAGTGCTGTGGACAACTGGATTAAATGCCAGATGTCCACGCATAGCGCCGGACACTACATGGATGATTACTGCATTATTCTCCCGGACATCGAAGATTTGAAAAAGCTGGGACGCGCCATCGTACACCAGTTTGAAATCCGCGGCATTCCGGTCAACAAGAAAAAATGCAAGATCATCCCGCTGACGAAGCCGTTCCGCTGGTGTAAGGCTCGTTTTACCTTGACCGAGACTGGAAAAATCAAGGTCAATGGTAGCCGTGATGGTGTGATACGCGCCCGGCGGAAGCTGAAGCTGTTCCATCGGGAATGGCTTGCAGGGAAACGTACCCTGCAGGAGGTAGCGCAGTATATGAACTGCCAAGAAGCCTACTATAAAAATTTTGATGACCATGGGCGGCTGCTGCGCCTGCGGCGGCTTTGCTATGCAATTTTTGGAGGTAGAGTGCCTTGTTCAACAAAATCATCAAAGCCAGTGATGGCACCGTCCTTGCCTTGACCGAGGACGTGACCTACATCAAAAAAGCCGACAACGGCTGTTATATCCTCTGCCCGGAGCCTGATGCTTCGGGCATTTCTTATGCCGGCACTCCGTACCACCTGTTTGGTCGGAAGCCTCTGGATGATGCAGAGAGCGTCATTCTGGAGCCGACCGACATTGGTGGCTGGATTATGGAGGCGAAAGCTGCCATCGAGGATGCCGACGAGATGAACGTGGATCAGGCTTATCGCCTGACCCTTCTGGAGTTGAATGTCTCCGATACGGATGACACTGAGAATACCTGATAGGAGGAAAAGGCAATGAGCAAAGCAACGGAAATGGTTCTGTATCGCACCTGCAAGCGCATGATCGAGCGCGGCAGTGCCGATGGTCTGGCGGAGAAGATCGATATTTTCTACGCCGCCGGCAAACTGACCGATGAGCACTACGCCGAGCTGACCGGTATGCTCGCCGAGAAGAAAGAGCAGGTCTAACCCATGGAGCATGAACGCTTTATCGCCCGCCGTCGGGCCCGCTTCGTCGGGATTGACGGGCGTGTGAACATCCCTTATGGAACCGTCCTGAGTAATCAGGGCGGTTTTCTTATACACCAGAATAAGCGTGTATGCACTGTGAGCAGCCAGAACGCTCTGGACTACTTCGTGCAGGACGACGACGGCGCTGGTGACCTGCGGGGGAAGCTGGTTGACAGCATCCAGCGGTGCCTTGAGCGCCGGGATGCAGCCTACCAGACCCGCTGGGATAAGGTCTGGTCGTCGGCACTCTGCCAAAAGTACCGCCGCTCGGAGTCCGAAGACTACTGGCTGTGGGCGAGAGCGTTTTTTGATGCTCCGATTTTTGATTTGCAGGCAATCGCCGCGCTGGTTCAGTGACCGGTCAAATAATCGCACAGGGGGTGCCGTTTTGGTGCCTCCTGATTTTTTTAGACGATGTAGAAGGAGGTTCAGATGGACCAGCCTATCACACGGGCCGAGCATGAGGAGTTCAGGCGGCGGCTCGAAGAAGAAAACTCCCGTCAGGACAGACGAATCGCCTTGCTGGAGGAAAGCGTAAGCAAAATGGGCGCACTGTCCACCTCGGTCGAAAAGCTGGCCTTGAGCATGGAAAGCATGGTCAAGGAGCAGGAGAAGCAGGGCAAGCGGCTGGAAACGCTGGAAGATCGTGACGGTGAAATGTGGCGCAAGGCCGTTGGGTACGTTGTGACGGCGGTCATTGGCGTTTTTATCGGCTATGTGTTCACCCAACTCGGTTTTTAGGGGGTGTTTTAAGTGAGCATTATTTCGTTTGGGCGTGAGGACAAAACCTCGCTCACCAAAAATTTTGCCCGGTATGAGTTCCAGTGCCCCTGCGGCTGTGGGCAACAGTCATTGGACACGGAGTTGGCTGAAAAGCTCCAGATCATCCGGGACAAGCTGGGCAAGCCCATCAAGATCACCAGCGGCTACCGTTGTCTGAAACATAATCAGGCGGTAAACGGTGGTACGAACAGCCGCCACCGGTACGGCATGGCCGCAGACTGGAGGATGAAAGACCGCAGCCTGAACCCGGTGGCACTGGGTATTTTGGCCGTGGAAGCCGGTTTCGGTGGCGTGGGTATCTACTGGTACGGAAACTATGCTTTTGTCCATGCGGACACCCGCAACGCAAAGGCAACGTGGCTGTGTGATGCAAAACTGCACTATCCCAGCACCACCTACCTGAAATTCATTTTGCCGACCATCCGCCGGGGCTGTACCGGAGACGCGAACAGAGCGGCCACAAAAATGTTGCAGCGGCTGTTGGGCCTGACCCCGGACGGTATCTTTGGCGAGGCCACCGAGAATGCCTTAATCAAGGCACAGGGGGCGCACCACATCGCAGCAGACGGCATCTGTGGTCCTGCCAGCTGGAAGGCCATTTCCGGGGCTTCCAAGTACCTGTGAAACATCCGATATAACCAACACGACAAAACGGCGCAGGGGTGGCTCCCCGCGCCGCTGATACTTATAGGAGGCAATATCATGGAAGCTATGCTGAACTTCATCCCCACACCCATTGCCATCGCTCTGATGCTGCTGGGCTTCGTTGCTCTGGCAGTCGGCGGCATCCGGCTGGGCTACAAGGCCACCGTCAAGGATCTGGCTCTGGAACTGGTCGAAAAGGCCGAGTTGTCCATCATGGGCAGCGGTCAGGGTGCCAAAAAGAAGAAGCAGGTGTTCGCTGCTCTCCGCGCCAAGTGCCCGGCGGCTATCCGCTGGGCCATCACTGACGAGGTGCTGGATGCTGTCATCGAACACGCCTTTGATGTTATGACCGCAGCACTGGGCAAAAAGTCTTGACTGCTGCATGAGTGCCGTGTAAAATAGAGGCACTTGAAAAGCTTCGGCTTTTGTAGAGAGTGGCCCGGCATGGTCCACTCTTGATTTTACATTTGGCTGCTCCGGCAGCGCGCAAAAATCCCCCTGCATTGACCATATCGGGCCAGTGTAGGGGGATTTTTTGTTTGTTTAGAACTTCATCTGCGCAGCGTCCTCAACGCTTACATCATCGAAGCACCGCACCAGTTCATCAAGGACTTTTTGCTGTGTCTTTTCGCCCAGTCCAACATTGCGCATTGCCATAGCACAATAGCCGATGCAGGCTGCATTCGACCACGGTCCATTCAGAGAAAGAAGCATTTCATCCATTCCAGTTACCTCCGTAGATCTCCATTATAGACACGAACCAGCACCCAATCGGACAGCGGCTTGACGTTCCCGGTCCAGTCCCGGACGGCTTCATCGGTGCCGCAGGCCTCGCAGATGTACACGCCTTTGGCGTGGCGGCTCAATGCGCCGCGGGTCAGCTTGTCCGGCATCCTTTCACCGCAGCGGGGGCACAGCGGCCAGCCATGCTGCTGGTCATCGACCAGTTTCTCGATAATCTTTTCCTCTGTCATTGTGCTTTCTCCTTTTCTTTCGGATTTAAGCTGCTTAAAAAGGCAGTAACCGCTGTTTCTCTTTTGTGGGAGGCAAAGGAATTGCTAAAGCGTAGACTCCAATCTTCGCCATGAGGCAGCCCAAACTTAATGTCTTTCACGCAATTCAATCCGTCTTTGTTTTCAAAGCTGATCTCCTTTATCCACATTTTCTTGCAAGTCACGCCGTACATTTTGTAAAAATACTCGTGGCTGGTTCCGTTTTTGTAATACGGTGACCATGATTTTTTCCAATAATAATCGCGCATTATGTGCCCTGCGATAAAGACAGGCTTGTCCGTGTTCCACGTCTGACCGGCAAACTCGAATTTCATGTAGTTGCCCCCTTATTTCATATTCTGACGTTCCCACATCAGCCAGCGGTGCATTTCCTCGCCGGGCATGGACTTGGGCTTGCTGGTTTCGATGTACTCCTGCTGACCGAAGATTTCCAACTGACCGATGTTGTCTGGGGATTGGGCAATGATTTTGGCGGGCCAGTCACACTCGCCGGGAACCTCAATGCGCCACAGGTACAGGTTATCGTCAAAGTAGAAATCGTTCGGGATGTACCGCTCTTCTGCATCGGTGCCCTCAATCTCGCAGATGTACTTTCCGAGGGCACCGACAACATCCAGCCGGGTGGGAGCCTTGTCACGGTCGTTCATATCGTACAGCTTGATGGCGCACACGCAGCCGTTGCGGATGGCTGCTTCGGAAATGGTGCCAGTGTATTTGTAGAGTTTCATGTCTTAGACCTCCTTGACTTCCACGGTCTTGAGGCTGCCCTCGATGTAGCCGCGGCCACGCAGATGTTCGCAGCTCCAGCAGAAACCGATTGCTCGCTCACGGATGAAGTAGGCGGTATGGTCCGCACGATCCTCATTGAATGCGGCGTGGATTTCTTTTGCCCGCTCGTCTTCCACCAGAATAGAGGCACTGGCCTCGCCGATTTCGCCGTTCTGACCGTGCTTCATGTCCTTGGAATCGTAAGTAAAGATTACCTTTTTCATTGTTTTGCCCTCCTCAGTGCAGCTGGGCGCTGTGCTGGTTGTAGGTGACGGTATACACGCCGCTCTGCTTGGTGATCTGGATGTTGCTCACCACGACACGCTTCAGGCCGAACTTCCGGCGAACGAATTCCTTGACCAGCGGAGAAGCCTTTTCGGGAAGGTGCTTCTTGATGCGGCAGTCACGGCGGCAGTAGCGCTCGAAGCGCTTTTCATCGGCTGCAGTGGCCTCCTCTCGCGTTCCGTAGAACACGGAATCGTCGCGGTTGCTGCTCAGCTTGTAGAACTTCTCGCAAGAGATGACCTCCAACCGGTTGTTCCAGATGACATCCCGGCGCTGGTTATCGTTGGGCTTGACGTTGTCAGCGGCGATGCCGACCACGAGCTTCAGACCTTCCAGCTGATTGTAATCTTCCCATTCGGTGAAGCTGTCCAGCAGAACGCGGACAATCTGCTTACCGTCGGTCAGGTCGATGTGAGCGATCTCGCCCTGACTGCCGGACATCGAAGCGGTGTTGATGATATAGCCCTGTGCGATGTAGCTGCTGACAGTCTCGGTGAACTTGCGGTTGATATCGATGTACTTCATTGTGTTACCCTCTTGTCTTTCTGGCCTTACTCTGATAAAATAGAGGGCGGCCGGGGTAAGGCTCCCGGCTCGCCGTTGGTTCGGTGTTGAAGATCAGTTGCTTTGGACGGTGGCTGGTCTTCTTTTTTTACTCTTCCATAATCTTCTTGACGCTCTCACGGAGCTCTTCCAGCGTGTCGCATTTCTCGATGAGTTCGAGGATTGCTTTGAGCAACGCCTTGGTTACGTTCATGTCTTCCATTCACCTCACTCCTTTCTGTAAGGGGCTTTCGCTCTCTGCCTTACATCTACATTGTACACCTTTTCGGTTTACTTGTCAATAGTTTTGATAAACTTTTTTGATTTACTTTGAAATAAAAGAGGTTGACAAGTAATTGATTTTGGTGTACCCTATACATGAAAGGAGTGGATGAACACATGACAGTGTCGGACATCATCAAGGGGCTGCTTTCCATGACAGGGAAGAAGCAAGCAGATCTGGCCGAAGTCCTCGGTATGAGCAGCAAGCAGGCAATGAGCAACAAGGTGCGCATGAACCGCTGGTCGGCAGATGACCTTATCAAGGCGGCGGAACTGTGCGGCGGCAAGGTTGCAATCATCATGCCGGACGGGCAGACCATCCAGCTGCGCAATGATGAAGACGAAAAAAGCCCGGACGCTTGACGCATCCGGGCAGGAGAGGTTATTTCTTGCGAGACTTGTTCACGGTCTGAGGGATGTGCCGCACCTCTTTGACCCTACGCTCCGGGTTGGGTTCTCTCACGATGAGGTCATCCAGTTCGCAGTCAAGGGCCTCGCAAATGAGGTCGAGATCATCCAGGCTGACTCGCTCTGCAAAATCGTGGTACAGCTCATTGATGGTCTGGGAGCGAATCCCTGTTGCACGTGCAAGTTCGCTCTGTGTCATCCGTCTTTCGCCGAGGCGGGTAGACAGCAAAATTCTAATCATAGCCTTTTGTCTCCTTTTACCGAAATTTTAGCCGATATGTACCCGGCTTGTCTGCATTTTGGCAGAAAACTTCATATTTCGGGAGTTTTTTCCGATTTTCGGTAAATTAAGACAGAAAAGCGCCCACACTACCGATGATGGTAACGTGGGCGCTTTTTTCATGTCAGGGTGACATTTGGAATCTCGCAAAACAAAACGAACACATTACCGACCATTTGAATGGTGGTTCTGTGTTCGTTTTGCTCTTGATTGGTGGAGATTACCGGGATCGAACCGGTGACCTCTTGCATGCCATGCAAGCGCTCTCCCAGCTGAGCTAAACCCCCATCTGTTGTGCCGTCCGCCAGACTGCTTGAATATAATACCATATCCCGGGGGAGTTGTCAACAGCTTTTTACAAAAAAATCCGCCGGATGTCTCACCCGGCGGATAAGCTGCTCAAAAGGCAGGGGCTTTGCAGGGGTTAGCCTGCGTACTGGCGGTCAAAGATCTGGGGAGCCGCACGGCACAGCAGCACGGCGGCAACCACAGTCAGCAGGGTCTCCGGCAGCATGTAGCTGGCGTTGTACACCAGACTGTAGGTCCATACGCTGAGACCCTCGCTCAGGTTGCCCCACACCAGCACGCCGGACAGGAAGCTGCACATAAAGCGCAAAAAGCCTGCCACAAAGGTGCCCACGGCAACGCCCACGGTGCGGTTTTTAAAGCCCTTGGCAAAGAAGCCGGCGGTGCCCAGTGCCATAAAGGCAACCAGATAGTCCAGCAGCACTTCGCCCAAAAAGTAGATAAAGGTGGGGGTGGGAGGTGCCCAGAAGCCCAGCAGCATCTGCAGGCAGCCGTTGACAAAGCCGGTAAACAGTCCCCACTTGACGCCGTGGCGGAAGGACACCAGCACAAAGGGCAGCATACTCAGCAGGGTAACGCTGCCGCCGTTGGGCATGGTGAACAGCTTGATGTTGGACAGAACGGTGCCGATGGCGATCATCAGCGCACATTCCACCAGAATGCGGGTCTTGGAATAAGTCTTGGACATGAGGTTCCTCTCCTTAAATAAGGTACACAAAAACAAAAGTGCGCCCGCACAACAGCAGGCGCACAGGGGTCCGGAATAAAATGGACAGTTCCGCAAACTCCCTACGCCGGCATTATCCGGGTCAGGTAAAGGGTACTCCGCATCCTACGGATCTCAGCCTTTCGGCGCCCCTGTTTTTATGTCCGCTGTCAGTATAACGCACCTGTGCCGCAAAAGTCAAGCCCAACGCACATTGCATGCAAATCGACTTTTAAGGTCTGATAAGCCTTCACCCCTTGGGGGGAAGGTGGCTGCGACCAACGGGAGCAGACGGATGAGGGGTATTTATGGTGAGATGCTGCTGTCCTGCGCCCTCATCAGTCACCTGCGGTGACAGCTGTTCCCCACTTTGTCACCTACGGTGACATTTCTCCCCGGAACGGGGAGAATCTTTCCCGACCGGGGGAAGCCTTTAGAGGAAAATTGAT
>Ga0129313_1000035_pt1 | contig 141547 bp, 121 predicted proteins | sample O1105metagenome_FD_94436 | JGI IMG/M metagenome (GOLD analysis project Ga0129313, IMG submission 94436) | Orangutan group fecal microbial communities from fecal samples from Wisconsin, USA - O1105 metagenome | ecosystem: Host-associated > Mammals > Digestive system > Large intestine > Fecal... | reverse complement strand
GGGCGCAGGACAGCAGCATCTCGCCATAAATACCCCTCATCCGTCTGCTCACTGCGTTCACAGCCACCTGTTCCCCTTCTGGCACTTCGTGCCACCTCCCCCGGAGCGGGGGAGTCTTTCCCCCAGGGGGTGAAGGCTTTTGCCTCAGGTCAGGTTGCAAAAATTGATTTCCATGGGCGGGAAAAGGGGTCCCTGACCTTATATATAGAGGATGCCCGGCGGGAATGTGCCCCGGAGATGCCGCATACACTGCAACCAGAGAGCTTGTGCAGGGAGGGGACGGCAATGGAACGGAGAGATCTTGCTCTGTTGGGGGCAGGGGTGGTATGCTTCTGGCTGTTTGCGCTGGCGCTGGGCACGGCACAGGGCAGGGGGCTGTACCGGGAGCAGGTCCGGCAGACTGCAGGGCAGCAGACCGTGGTGCAGGCGGCAGCGGCAGAGGCTCCCCGGCTTGACCTGAATTGCCGGGCGGCGATCCTTGTGGAGCAGCACAGCGGCAAAGTGCTGTACGAGATGGAGGCGGACCGGCAGATGCCCATTGCCTCCATCACCAAGGTGATGACCCTGCTGCTGACCTTTGAGGCGGTGCAGAAGGGGCAGCTGACCATGGACACCCCGGTGCCGGTAAGTGAGCACGCCTACCACATGGGCGGCAGTCAGATCTGGCTGGAGCCGGGGGAACAGTTCACGCTGGATGAGATGATCAAGGCGATCTGCGTCAGCTCCGCCAACGACGCCGCTGTAGCGGTGGCAGAGCTGGTAGGGGGCAGCGAGCCGGGGTTCGTGGAACAGATGAACGCCTGTGCCGCCCGGCTGGGCATGGAGCGCACCACCTTCCGCAATGCCTGCGGGCTGGACACGGAGGGGCACCTTTCCACCGCCCGGGATGTGGCGGTGATGAGCTGCCATATCCTGAACACCTGCCCGGAGGTGCTGCACTACACCGGCATCTGGACCGACAGCCTCCGGGGCGGTGCTACCCAGCTGGTAAACACCAACAAGCTGCTGCGGCGGTACGAGGGCATCACCGGGCTCAAGACCGGCACCACCGGCGGGGCAGGGGTGTGCATCAGCGCCAGTGCCACCCGGGAGGGGCTGAGCCTTGTGACGGTGGTGCTGGGCGCCCCCTCCAGCAAGGACCGGTTCGACGCTGCCACCACCCTGCTGGACTACGGCTTTGGCAGCTACCGTGCTGCGCCGCTGCCGGAGATGGAACAGTGCCCGGCGCAGCTGCCGGTAAAGGGCAGCCCCCGGGAGACGATGACGCTGGATTACTCCGCCCTGCCGGAAAGCATCCTGCTGCCCAAGTCCGACGCCGGGGAGCTGACAGTGCAGCTGCAGCTGCCGGAGAGCCTGACCGCCCCGGTGCAGAAAGGGCAGACCCTGGGCAGGGTGCAGGTCCTTGACCCGGCAGGCAGCACCCTGCTGGGGGAATATGAAGTGTATGCGGCGGCGGATGCCCCCAAAACGGATTTTGGCACCGCCCTTGGGCTGCTGTGGGAGGCGCTGAAGGGCTGAAAAGGGGAATCGCACGCTTTAACGCACAAAAGCAAAAGAGGGTAAAGGAAAACAAACTGGATGCCTGAACAAATCTGGATGAAGAAACAAAAAAACACTATTAAAATTGTATGAAATCCAAGGATTTTGACCTTGACTTTGCGGGGATGGAACGGTACACTTATACCAAGATAGTTCCTCGCAGGGCAACCGCCCGGCAGATCGTTTGGAGGTCAGTATAAAAATGAGTGTCTCACTGAACACAAAGCATCTCTCCAGCTTTATCAGCGAAGAGGAATATGCAGCCATCTATCCCCAGGTGGAAGCTGCTCACAAGCAGCTGGAAGCCAAGAATGGTCCCGGCAATGATTTTCTGGGCTGGATGTACCTGCCCCGCAACTATGATAAGGAAGAGTTCGCCCGCATCAAGGAAGCTGCCGCAAAGATCCGACAGGATTCCGACGTGCTGGTGGTCGCCGGCATCGGCGGCAGCTACCTGGGCGCCCGTGCTGTGGTGGAAGCCGTCAAGGGCATGTACCACAACGAGATCGAAGAAGGTCTGAAGATCTACTTCTGCGGCAACAGCATCAGCCCCACCTACCTGAACAACATCATCAGCCTGTGCAAGGGCAAGCGCTTCTCCATCAACGTCATCTCCAAGTCCGGTACTACCACCGAGACTTCTCTTGCCTTCCGTGTGCTGCGGAAGCTGCTGGAGGACGAGATGGGCGTGGAAGAGGCAAACAAGCGCATCTATGCCACCACCGACCGTGCCAAGGGCACCCTCAAGCAGCTGGCAGACGCTCAGGGCTGGCCCACCTTTGTGGTGCCCGATGACGTGGGCGGTCGCTACTCGGTGCTCAGCGCCGTGGGTCTGCTGCCCATCGCCGCCGCCGGCATCGACATCGACCAGCTGATGCAGGGCGCTGCAGACGCTATGGACCGGTTCTCGGTGCTCAGCCCCGACAACGACGCCTACAAGTACGCCGCCATCCGCAACATCCTGTACCGCAAGGGCAAGAGCGTGGAGATCCTGGAGTGCTACGAGCCGGACTTCACCCTGATGAACGAGTGGTATAAGCAGCTGTTCGGCGAGAGCGAGGGCAAGGACAACAAGGGTCTGTTCCCCGCCAGCTGCATCTTCTCCACCGACCTGCACTCCATGGGTCAGTTCATCCAGGAAGGCTCCCGCATCATGTTCGAGACCATTGTGGACGTAAAGAAGCCGGCACAGGATCTGTTCATCGAGAAGCTGGAAGGCAACTTTGACGGTCTGAACTTCCTTGCAGATCAGAACATGAGCGTGGTGAACCGCAAGGCAATGGAGGGCACCATCCTCGCCCACACCGACGGCGGCGTGCCGGAGGTGCTCATTGAGGTGGACGACCTCACCGCCTACAACGTGGGTTACCTGATCTACTTCTTCTGGCGTGCATGTGCCTGCAGCGGCTACCTGCTGAGCGTGAACCCCTTCAACCAGCCGGGTGTGGAGAGCTATAAGAAGAACATGTTTGCACTGCTGGGCAAGCCGGGCTACGAGAACCTGACCGCCGAGCTGGAAGCAAAGCTGAAGTAAATCAAACATCGATCTCCCGCCGCAAGGCGTGGAAAATACAGGAGGACTGAACTATGATTAAACTGATTGTTGGTACCAAGGGCTCCGGCAAGACCAAGGCTATGATCGACCAGATCAATGATGCGGTCAAGACCTCCAAGGGCAACGTGGTCGTCGTGGAAAAGGGCATGAAGCTGACCTACGACATCGCTCCTGCAGCACGTCTGATCGATCTGGAAGAGTACAAGATCTCCGGCGGCGAAATGCTGTACGGCTTCGTGGCTGGTCTGATGGCAAGCAACTACGATATCACCGATCTGTACATTGACGGCATCCTGAAGGTCCTGGACCACGATATCAACCGTCTGGGCGTTGTGCTGGACGAGATCGCTGCCATTGCCGGCGATAGCGTCAAGGTCACCGTCACCGTAAGCTCCGATGAGGCAAGCCTGCCCCACGATGTCAAAAAGTATCTGTAATTCCGTGTAAACGCAAGCAGACCACAGGCAGGAGACCGGAAAATTTCAAATTTTTTCGGTTTTCTGCCTGTTTTGGTGTTGACAAAGGGGTGCTTTGGCGCTATACTAACAAAGCAGCCTTTTAGAGGTGTACTATGCAATTTGACCTGAGAAAGTTTATCACAGCCGGCAACCGACCCTATCATGCAGAGTTTCAGTGTGATTTATCTGCCCATGATTATGCCGGCGCAAGGATCCCGGAGCCTGTCAACGTTGTCTTTGACGCGGAGACCGATGGCGATGAGGTCCGGATGACACTGCGGGCAAACGCATTGGTGCACGGAGAGTGCGCCCGCTGTCTCGATCCGGTGACCCGGAAGGAAACAGTCGACACGGAGTGGACGGTCCAGGAACGGGATCTGGATGATCCGGATTTCGATCTTCCGCTGGACGAAAAAGGGCATCTGAACCTGGATGAATGGCTCAGCCAGGAGTTTATGTTCCAGATCCCCACGGTGCTGCTGTGCAGCGCCGACTGCGCCGGGCTCTGTCCTGTGTGCGGGAAAAAGAAAGCGGAGTGTACCTGCCCTGCGGCAGAACCGACCACTGCTCCGGTAGATACAAGGCTCGCGATCCTTAAATCACTGCTGAACTGATAAACCCATCAAGGAGGTGCAAAAATATGGCAGTACCTAAGAGACATCTTTCCAAGGCCCGCCGCGACAAGCGTCGCAGCAATGTTTGGAAGCTGGAGGCCCCCGCACTGGTCAAGTGCAGCAACTGCGGCTCTCTGAAGCTCCCCCACCAGGCATGTGGCAACTGCGGTTACTACAAGGGCGAGGAAGTCATCAAGAAGGCCTAATTTGCGCGTAATTGGTGGCATAATGGTGTTATGTACAGAAGGGGAGGGCGCATGCCTTCCCCTTCTTGTTCTGTAAAGAGATCTTCCCGGCAGGGCACTGTGCCCACCCAAGACCGGGAGAGGCGCAAGGAGGCGGATGCAATGGCGGTCAGGATCGACCGGGTGGACCCGGGCAGCGAGGCAGAGGCACTGGGTCTTGCCCCCGGCGACGAGCTGCTGAGCGTAGACGGCAACGAGCTGAACGACTCGCTGGATTACGATTTCTATACCGACAGCAAAAGCTTTCATCTGAAAGCAAAGGTGGCGGACGGCATCCGGGAGTGGACGGTGCAGCGGGAGCAGAGGGGTCCATTTGGCTGTGAGTTCCAGACCTATCTGGGAGACGCCAAGCACTCCTGCTCCAACCACTGCATGTTCTGCTTCATCGACCAGCTGCCTCCGGGTATGCGGGAGAGCCTGTATTTCAAGGATGATGACGAGCGGCTGAGCTTTTTGTTTGGTAACTACATTACCATGACCAATATGCAGGACCACGAGATCGACCGCATCATCAAGATGCACATCTCGCCCATCAACATCTCGGTGCACACCACCAACCCCCAGCTGCGGGTGCGGATGCTGGCAAACAAGCGTGCCGGCGAGGTGCTGAAGTACCTGCCCCGCCTTGTGGAGGGGGGCATTGCGGTAAACTGCCAGCTGGTGCTGTGCCGGGGCATCAACGACGGTGCAGAGCTGCGCCGCACCCTCACCGACCTGCTGGAGCTGACCCCCATGGTCCAGAGTGTGGCGGCGGTGCCCTGCGGGGTCACCGATTACCGCCAGAATCTGTTCAAGCAGACCCCCTACGACGCCGCCACCAGTGCCGAGACCATCGACATTCTGGAGGAGTTTGGGGACGAGTGCAAGCGCCGCCACGGCAAGCGCATCATCTACCCCAGCGATGAGTGGTATCTCAAGGCGGGACGCCCCATCCCGGCACCGGAGTTCTACGAGGACTACGACCAGCTGGAAAACGGGGTGGGTATGCTGAGCCTGTTCCGGCAGGAGTTTCTGGCAGAGCTGGAAAAGCCCCACCGGGTCTACGGCAGCAAGAAGATGGACGTGGTCACCGGCGAGATGGCGGCACCCCTGATCCAGGAGATGATGGCAGAGCTTCACCGGCAGTACCCCATGATCGAAGTGACGGTGCACCCCATCAAGAACAAGTTCTTTGGGGGCAACGTGGGGGTGGCTGGTCTGGTCACCGCCACCGACATTCTGGCACAGTGCAGCGGCAGGCTTACCAGCGGCACCCTGGGGGTGCCTGCGGTGATGCTGCGGGAAGAAAAAGATACCTTTCTGGACGATATCACCACCCAACAGCTGGCAGAAAGGCTGGGCGTAAAGGTGGAAGTGCTGCCGGTAGGCGGCGGCGATGAGGCGCGTGCCCTGCTGCGCAGCGGTCTGCACATTGCCAGAAAGAGACGATGAAACAACTCCCCCTTCCGGGAGAGACGGATAGAACGCTTTTTAAAAGAAAGGAGGCACTCCTGTGAGCAAGCCCATCGTAGCAGTGGTGGGACGCCCCAATGTGGGCAAGTCCACCCTGTTCAACAAGCTCTGCGGTCAGCGTCTGGCGATCGTGGAGGACACCCCGGGCATTACCCGGGACCGCATTTTTGCCAACTGCGAGTGGAACGGCAACGAATTTCTGCTGGTGGACACCGGCGGTATCGAACCCAAGGCGACCGAGGGCATTCTGGCACATATGCGGGAGCAGGCGCAGATCGCCATTGACACGGCAGACTGCATCATCATGGTCACAGATGTCCGCAGCGGTCTTACTGCTGCCGACGAGGACGTGGCACACATGCTGCGCCGCAGCCGCAAGCCCATTATTCTGGCGGTGAACAAGTGCGACAAGGTGGGTGAGGCACCCATGGAGCTGTACGAGTTCTACAATCTGGGCTTTGACGAAGTGATGCCCATTTCCTCGGTCCACGGTCACGGCACCGGCGATCTGCTGGATGCAGTGTGCGCCCATCTGGACTTTAGCGAGACGGTGGTGGAGGAGGACCGGATCCCGGTGGCGATCATCGGTCGCCCCAATGTGGGCAAGTCCAGCCTCACCAACCGGATCCTGGGCGAGAACCGCATGATCGTGGCAAACGAGGCAGGCACCACCCGGGACGCCATCGACACCCCGGTGGACAACGCCTACGGCAAGTTCATCTTTACCGACACCGCCGGTCTGCGCAAGCGCAGCAACATCAGCGACGGTCTGGAGCGGTACATGGTGGTCCGTGCCCTGGCAGCAGTGGAGCGGAGCCGGGTGGCACTGATCCTTGTGGATGCCACCGTGGGCTTTACCGAGCAGGACAGCAAGGTGGCAGGCTACGCCCACGAGCAGGGCAAGGCGTGCATCATCGTGGTGAACAAGTGGGATGCCGTGGAAGGCAAGGAGACCAACACCATGGAGCTGCAGCGCCGGGATTATGCCGACTGCTTCAGCTTTATGAGCTACGCCCCCATCATCTTTATCTCTGCCCAGACCGGCTACAACATCAACAAGCTCATGCAGCTGATTCGGGATGTGGATGCGGAGAACGGAGCACGGGTGCCCACCGGTGTGCTGAACGAGATGCTGGCACGTGCCACCGCACGGATGCAGCCTCCCAGCGACAAGGGTCGCCGCCTGAAGATCTACTACCTGACCCAGGCATCCACCCGTCCCCCCACGTTCGTGGCGTTCGTCAACGCAAAACACCTGTTCCATTTCAGTTATCAGCGGTATCTCATCAATCAGATCCGGGAGAACTTTGGACTGGAACACACCCCCATCCGTCTGGTCGTGCGGGAGCGCGGCTCCGGCGAGGTGGGTGCAAAGGACGTGTGATCCTGCCGCAAAGGAGGCACTATGATGTGGACAATCCTTATTGCCGCTGCTGCCGCTGTGCAGGCATATCTGCTGGGCAGCATCGACACCGGTATTCTTGTCAGCAAGTATCTGTATCACGATGACGTGCGCAACCACGGCAGCGGCGCAGCCGGCATGACCAACATGCTGCGGACCTTTGGCAAAAAGGCGGCGGCGCTTACGGCGCTGGGAGATGTGCTCAAAGGCGTGGTCTCGGTGTGCATCGGCAGGTGGCTGTTCCAGCAGCTGCCGGGCGGGGCAGAGTTCTCCCCCTATCTGGGTGTGTATCTGGCAGCCACCTTTGCCGTCATCGGACACCTGAAGCCGCTGTATTTCGGCTTTAAGGGAGGCAAGGGGGTGCTGGTGGCAGGAGGAGCCATCCTCGCCATCCAGCCGGTGCTGATCCCCTTTCTGGCGGTGATCTTTCTGGCGTGCCTTCTGCCCACCGGCATGGTGTCGCTGGGCAGTGTCACCATGGCAGTGTCCTACCCGGTGCTGACGCTGCTCTATGGTCTGTTCCGGGGCTACGGCACCACGGACCTTGTGGTCTGTGTGGCAGGCGCCTGTGTCATGGCGGTGATGGTCATTTATATGCACCGCTCCAACATCCAGCGCATCCGGGAAGGCAAAGAGTACCGCTTTGGCAGACACAATAAAAAACAGTAAACAAAAGGGTCGCCCCGTAACTTGCGGGGCGACCCTTTTTGCGTTTTGTATGGGATGTATCAGCGGGAGGACTCCACCATCTCTTCCGGCTCAAACTCCTCTTCCTCGGTGGGGATCGCCTCGGCAGCCTCGGCGGCGACCCGGGTCTTCAGCCGGGAGATAAACTCCTCGGCGGGGATGCCGCTCTGCCGGGGGCTCAGGTCCGGGGCGGGGTTGCCGTCCGGCAGGTGTGCGCCGAAGGCAGGCACAAAGAAGAACTTGCGCACGACGAAGATCAGGGCAATGGCACAGACGCTGAGAAGGTTTTCCAGCGCCGAGTCGTGTCCCACCACCATGTGTCGGGCGATGGCGTAGAGCAGCACTTCCAGACTGCTGCCGGGGCTGTGCTTGGCAAGCATCTTGATGAACTCGATGCCAATGACGATGTCCAGGCTCCGCTCCAGAAAGGTGCGGATCTCCGCCTCGTTGCCGTCGATGAGCAAGCCCGGCATCCACCGGATCAGAGGCACGGCGCTGAACAGCAGCCCGATGAGCACCAGACCGGCGAGAAGGATCTCCAACAGACTGGACGCCTGAATGATGTGGTTGCGCAGTTCGGTGCGCCGGGACGATTCGACGTGAGAAGAATGATGCTCCATAGTGGGGACCTTCCTTTCGGCATACGGCAGCGTTTTTAACGTTTTGTGCTTTTATTGTATTTTATTGTAGCAGAAGGAAAAAGAGGTGTCAATTCCTGCCAGTCAGGTGGCGCTGCTTTCCGGGGCGGAGGAATTTACCGCCACATAACCGGATTTCCGGATGCAGGCAATGCCGGCATCGGTGTCCAGCCAGTCGTAGAGCTGCCGCTCCGGGCTGTCGGCGGCGGCGTTCGGGTGAATAACGGCGTAAAAGTCGTTGCACAGGGGGTAGCTCTGGTCCCCGATGGTGTCGTTGGAGGGGGTGACCCCTTCCACGGCGATCATCCGCAGACCGGGCTTGGAGTACATCTGGTCGATGTAGTAGTACACCGAGAAGCCGATGGCGTTGGCGCTGTTGTTGTACCCGGCAAGCTGGTCCACCAGCTGTCCCATGGAGGTGGGAGCAAGCTCGGTGGGAGGATCCATCAGCTCTCCGTCTCCGATGAGCAGCTTCAGGAACAGAGTCTGGCTGCCGGAATCCGCCCGGCGCTGGAACGCCACGATGTCCTGATCCTTGCCGCCCACATCCTTCCAGTTGGTGATCCTGCCGGCGTAGATGTCCCGCAGCTGCTGCAAGGTCAGGCTCTGGACCGGGTTGTCCTCGTTGACCATAAACACCAGAGCATCCCGTCCGATGGGCTTCTGCTCCAGCACCACATTTGCTGCCTGCAGCTCCTCCTTGACCTCTTCCGGTGCCTCGTACACCACCAGCATCTGGGCGGAATAGCCCGGTTCATAGTACAGCCCGAACTGTGACCATGCGGAAGAGGTGGTGCTCACCGTGATGCTGCTCTGCGCCACGGTCAGGTCCATGCCGGTGGTGTCCGCCAGCATCTGCGCCATCAGGGGAACGCAGGCGGTGCTGCCGTCCAGCCGGGGGAACTCCTCCGGGGTCAGGAAGGGCTGGGCAGAGACTTCTGCAGCGCTGGAAGCCGTGCTGTCCCCGGCAGAGGAAACGTCACCTCTGGAAAGGGTCGGCTTGGAACCGCAGGCGGCAAGGACCCCGGCAGAGCAGGCGGCAAGCCCCAGCAGAAAGCTGCGGCGGGAGATCATGGTATGTTTCATGGTTGCGTCCTCCTTATTTGCAGGTTTATTCATAATAGTAGGTGCCGCCTTCGTCATCGGCAAGGGTAAAGATGCTCTGGCAGTAGACCCAGCTGCCGTCGGAGTCCATCCAGCCGTTGTAGAAGCCCTGCTGCGCCGCAAAGACTCCCTCAGGCAGCCCGTTGATCGAGTTGGTGGCGTAGCTGTAGACGGAGCGGAGCCCCTGGATGACCACATTGCCCTGACTGTCCACCACGTCTGTCAGGTAGCTGCCTCCCACCCCGCTGTAGGTGCCGGAAAACAGTGCCTCGCCCTCCGGGGTACGGGTCAGGGGAGAGAAGTAGCTGAAGCGGCGGCAGGCGGCGGTAAGGTCCCCTGCCAGACCGTCCGGACCATAGACCCGGCAGGCGGTGGTCTCGTAGTCGTCGTTGTCCTGCAGCTCTACGCTGACCTGTCCGTTTCCTACACAGAAGATGGATGCCCGCCGCTGTCCCGGCACCGGCTCCACCGTCACATCGGTGATTTTTTCGCCGGTGGCAGAGTCAAAGACCAGCAGCTGCCCGTTGGCGGTGTAGAAAGCCGCCTCTCCGTCTGCCTGATGATAGTCGTAGAGAGCCACGGTTTCCCCGGTGGAAAGGTCGTGGAGGATGCAATGGAAGGGGCTGTTGCTGGTAAAATCGTAGGACATGGCATACCCGGGAACATAGCAATCAATGGTCTGGTCAAAGCTGCCCAGCACCTGTTTCTCGGAACCGGAAAGGTCCACCAGAAGGGCTCCGCCGTTTTGCGGGTCGCCGTAGCAGACGATGCCGTTGCCCAGACTCTGATGGAAATTGGACAGCTCTTCCCCGGTGACGGTGTTGTACAGGGAATAGGCGGGGAAGTCGCCGTTGTTGTACTGGCACAGCCTTACCCAGTTTTCAGGGATGTCAGTATAGGACATGGCGTAGCAGCAGGGCACTGTGTGGAGAAGCTCTCCGCTGCGGCTCCGCATTTCTACCCAGAGATGACTGGTCTGGTCGGGGTCGTAGTCCATGGGGGAAAGCCCGGCGGGAAGAGCATAGCAGCTGAAGATCAGCGTATCCCCCTGCACGAAGCAGTCGTAGGCGTCCTCCGGCACCGGCAGGTCAGAGTCGGTGGAAAGGTCTATGACCCGGCAGTGACCGTAGAAAGCTTCTCCCCAGAATTCGCCGTCCTCAAAAACAGGCTGCTGCAGTACCAGCACATCCCCGGTAAGGGCGGCAGAATACTCGCCGCTGAACTCTATAAGGGTCCTGCCGCTGCTGTCGCACAGGGCGCTGCGGCGGCGGTTTTCCCCGGAGTTGTCCGCCCAGCTGTGGAAAAAGAACTGGACCTGCTGGGTGAGGGTGTCCGGCAGCAGGGCAACGCTCTCGTCGGCAGAGGCGGTGTATACCACCTCGCCGCCCTTCAGCACCGTGCTGCCTCCGGCAGGACTGTACAGGATGCGCAGTTTGCCGTCCTCCAGACGGGTGCTGTCGTAGGGCAGGGAGGCGGCTGCTTCGCTGCGGCTGATATGGGGAGAGGCTGCAGGCAGCAGGCTGCTGCAGCCGGTGCACAACGCCGCCGCAAGGGTGAGGCACACGGCTCCCCGGAGGGTCCGACGGGGGGAAAATGGTCTTTTGTACTTCATGGTGATTACTCCTCTATATCCAGAAAAACAGGCGGTTGCCACTTTTATTATAATACGAAACAGCCGCACTTTCCATTGCGGGAAGGTGCGGCTGCTGGTTACATTTTTATGACAATGCCGGGTCCGGGGTCTGCGCCGGTTCCATCCGGCTCAGCTGCCTCAAAAAAACCACGAGGAAGGGCAGGGACACAAAAAAGGTCAGCACATCCGCAATAGGCTGGCAGACCTCCACCCCCCAAAGCCCAAAGTGGGAGGGCAGCAGAAGGATCAGAGGGATAAAGAACACTCCCTGCCGGCAGCAGGCAAGAAAGGTGGCACGCCCCGCCTTGCCCACGCTCTGGAAGGTCATGTTGGTCACCACGATCACCGGCTGCAGGATCATGGCAAGGCACTGGTACCGGAAGGCGGGCAGCGCCACGGCGGTGACTGCCGGGTCGTCCCGGAACAGCCGGATCAGGCTGTCGTCCTTCCACCAGCACAGCCCCATCAGCACCACCAGCAGCACAAAGGCTGCCTCCATGGTAAAGAGGGCGGCGCTGCGGACCCGGCGGTATTTGCGTGCCCCGTAGTTGAAGGACGCCACCGGTTGCAGCCCCTGTCCCACGCCGATCGCCACCGAGAGGATGAACATAAAGATCCGGGACACGATGCTCATGCCTGCCACGGCTGCATCGCCGTAGCTGCGGGCGGCGATGTTCAGCAGCATACCGCCGATGCTGTTGAGACCCTGCCGCCCAAAGCTGGGTGCGCCGCCTGCCAAAATCTGCAAAAACTCCCAGGGCTGCCGGGTGACGGCGGAAAGCCGGAACTGGCTGACGGTCCTGCCCCGGAGGAACATAGACAGCAGGATGCCAAAGCTGATGGTCTGGCTCAGGGCGGTGGCGATGCCGGCACCGGCGGTGCCCAGACCCAGCCCGAACATGAACAGGGGGTCCAGAGCGATGTTCAGCAATCCGCCGGTGACCAGACCGATCATGGCAAGGCTTGCCTTGCCCTCGTACCGCAGGATGTTGTTCATCACAAGGCTGGAGATCATCAGAGGGGCGGCAAACAGGATGGGGCGGGCGTAGGCGCAGGCGTGGGGCAGGATGGTGTCGGTGCTGCCCAGCAGCATCATAAAGTCCGGCAGGGTGGCAAGACCTGCCACCCCCAGCACCGCCCCCGTTGCCAGCGCCGTAAAGAAGCTGGTGGAGGCAAAGCGGGTGGCGGCATCGGCGTTGCGGCTGCCCAGACTGCGGCTGATGATGGTGCCGGAGCCGTGTCCCAGCATAAAGCCCAGCGCCTGAATGATCGCCATAAGGCTGGACACCACCCCCACCGCACCGGAGGCGCTGGTGGAGATCTGCCCTACAAAAAAGGTGTCGGCAAGGTTGTAGATGCTGGTGATGAGCATACTCAGAATGGTGGGGGCAGCAAGACCCAAAATCAGCCGGGGAATGGGGGTCTCGGTCATTTTCTGGAACTGCTGCCGGGTGCGGTCATCGGATGTCATGGAAAAACCTCCCTTGGGGAAATGAGAAAAGCCGCCTCCGGTGGCGAAGCCAGCAAAAAATGCGATGCTTTTACAGTATAACGCATGTACGGCAAAAAGTCGAGAGGGGAGACTGTATTCGTTTTCAGCCCAAAACAAGGGGGCGAAGAGGCGAAAAAACCGCGGGAATGAGAAAGGATTCTGTATAAATTGCTAAAGGAAAGTCGAATTGCTTGTAGAAAATCACGATATGTGGTATCATTTATCTGGAAGATGCAGGAAGAATGTTGCCCGCATCACCACTGGAGGGATATTACATGAAAACTGTAGCACAGACCGTGATCGAAGCAGATCGTTTCTATACCATCTCCGCCCACACCGGAAATGTCATTCAGGCAGTGGAGGGTGCAAAGGATGGCGCCTGCGTCCGTCTCGGCAAGTACGACCACAAGCCGGAGCAGGAATGGGCGTTCATCCGGGTAGGGGATGGGGTCTACCGCATCCGCAACCGCGCCTCCGGCAAGCTGCTGGACCTGACCATGACCGGCACTGCCAATGGCACCTGGCTGCACCTGTGGGAGGACGTAGGCGGTACCTCTCAGATGTGGACCGTCCAGCCCACCCCGGAAGGGACCGTGCGGCTGCGCTCTTCCTGGGCAAGCGGCAAGTGCGTGGACACCGTGGGCATGGGTGCCGCAGTGGGCGCTGTGCTGCAGATCTGGCAGGAAGTGCCCGGCGCAGACCAGCTGTGGACCATCGCTGAGGTAAAGGACCGGGTAAAGCGCGCCCCCAAGAAGGAAGCACCTGCTGCCGAAGAGGCTGCTGTGGCAGAGACCGCCGCTGTGGAAGCTGCTCCCGCCGTGGAGACTGCCCCCGTTGCAGAAGTCGTCGCTGAGGAAAAGCCCGCCGCCCCCGCCAAGAAGCCTGCTGCACGGAAGCCCCGCACCACCAAGAAGGCTGCGGCAAAGGCAGAGGAGGCTGCAAAGCCTGCAGAGGAGACTGCCGCTCCCGCCAAGAAGCCCGCTGCAAAAAAGACTGCGGCAAAGGCAGAGGAAGCCGCTGCCCCCAAGGCAGAAAAGGCTCCCGCAAAGTGCCGGACCGCAGCACGCAAAAAGACCGCTAAAAAGACGGTCTGAGCTGCCGGCGCAATAGCAAAATAAAACAATGCAGCCCGCCGGGGATTCCTGCAAAGGGACCCGGCGGGCTGTCTGCATACCTGCCCCGGAAAGAGCAAAAAAGCCATCTGTGTTCCCCCCTGCGGGACGGCACAGATGGCTTTCTGTATATAAGGTAAAGGCTCAGGACGCCTGCTGTACGAACTGCACCACGCTCTCGATGGTCTCCCGGAGCTTTACCAGTGCGGCGGTGTCCTCATCGGTCAAGAGGGAGGTAGGGGCACTGAGCACCGTCTTTGTCGCAGTGACGGTGCCGGTAAGCTCCATGTGGACCCCGTGTTCCGGAATGTCCAGCAGCAGGTGCGCCGGGTGGGTGTCGCTGGTGAGGAGCCCTTTTTTTGCCACCCCGCAGACCAGCACCGGGGCGTTGGGGTCGCTGGAGTCGTTTTGCAGCCGGAAGTAAAGGTAGCCGTCCCGGGCATTTTCGGGCTGGACCAGCCGGAGGGTCTTGAGGTCAAGGCTGAAGCCGGTCATGTCCTGCAAAGCCACGCTGTTGCTCTCCACCCCCAGAACGGCGGCAAGCTGTTCCTGAGAGATGTAGCTGCCCAAGGTCCAGTCCGGCAGAAGCAGGCTGGACAGGGGATACTGGTCCACCACCGCCATGCGGATGTTCCGGTACAGCTGCCCCACATCAAAGAGGGTCTCCTCCGAGCCGATGTACACCCGGGAGAGGGGGGAGGCGGGGATCACTGCCGTGTCCGAGCTGAGACTCAGCTGGATGCCGGTGGGGGAATACTGCCCCTCCACCCTGCCGGTGGTGCCGCCGAACCGGTCCAGCAGCCGGTACAGGGAGGGCGGGTCCTCGGTAGTGGCGGTGAGCTGGTAGTCAAAGCGGAAGCTCGCCCCTGCCTGCAGTGCCTTGACCCGGCGTCCCGCAAGCCCGATGACCATCGCCGTGCCCACGATGCACACCAGCAGGCAGCACAGTAGCACAACAAGGGCGATGCGCACGCCGGTGCGCTTTTTGTGGGAAGATGCCATGAACGTTTCCTCCTTTTAAATGGGATGATGTACCTTCAGCATAGCCCAGCCGGTGCAAAATGTCAAGCAAAGGCAGACAAAACAAAAAACCTGAAACATTTCTGTTTCAGGTTTCTGGCGGAAAGATGGGGATTCGAACCCCAGAACGCTTTTGACACGTTACACGATTTCCAGTCGTGCGCCTTAGACCAACTCAGCCATCTTTCCATATTTTGTTTTGCCGTTGGGCGCTTGCCCTTGGCGCTCCACTATAATACCTGAAACCAACTGTTTTGTCAAGGATTTTTTTAAATTATTTTTATATTTTTAAAAAATGACGAAAATGCGCAGCTTTGCTTTTTTGAGGGAAGAAAAAAACCTTGACGAAGCCCCCAAAGGAGACTATGATGAGGGCAGAGAGTGCTGCGGCAGGGTCCGATTCTGCGCCGCAGGGAATCATAAGGAGGATGTTTTGCTATGGATTATTCCGAAGTCCTGTCCCATGCACGGGAGTGCATCGGCAAATATTGCAAGGCGTGCCCGGTGTGCAACGGCGTGGCATGCAAAAACCAGATCCCCGGTCCCGGTGCCAAGGGGGTGGGGGATACCGCCATCCGCAATTATAATAAGTGGGCAGAGATCCGGGTGAACATGGACACCCTGTGCGAGGGGGGCACCCCGGACACCACCACCCAGCTTTTTGGCAAGAGCTTTCGCTATCCCTTCTTTGCAGGTCCGGTGGGTGCGGTGAACCTCCACTACTCCGATGTCTACACCGACATGACCTATAACGATGTGCTGGTCCGCGCCTGTGCCCAGAACGGCATCGCCGCCTTTACCGGCGACGGCACCAACCCCACGGTCATGGAAATGGCGACCAAGGCGATCGGCGCTGCCGGGGGCTGCGGTGTGCCCACCATCAAGCCCTGGAATCTGGATACCATCCGGGAAAAGATGGAGCAGGCAAAGGCAAGCGGCTGCTTTGCAGTGGCTATGGACGTGGATGCGGCAGGTCTGCCCTTCCTGAAGAACATGACCCCTCCCGCAGGCAGCAAGAGCGTGGAGGAGCTGGCACAGATCGTGGAGCTGGCACAGCGTCCCTTCATCGTCAAGGGCGTTATGACCGTCAAGGGTGCCCTGAAGGCAAAGCAGGCAGGGGCTGCCGCCATCGTGGTGTCCAACCACGGCGGTCGTGTGCTGGACCAGTGCCCCGCCACCGCTGAGGTGCTGCCGGAGATCGTGGCAGCCCTCAAGGGCACCGGCGTGAAGGTGCTGGTGGACGGCGGCATCCGCAGCGGTGTGGATGTGTTCAAGGCGCTAGCACTGGGTGCAGACGGCGTGCTGATCTGCCGTCCCTTTGTCACTGCTGTCTACGGCGGCGGCGAAGAAGGGGTCAAGTGCTACATCCAGAAGATCGCCGCAGAGCTTTGCGACACCATGCAGATGTGCGGTGCCCACAGTCTGGCGGAGATCACCCCGGATATGGTGCGGATCTGAGTACAAAAGAATTGCAGGGGGCTGCCGGAGGGCGGTCCCCTTTTCTGTTACCCCTGCAGGGTGGTGCCGGGGTAGTAGTGGGCAAGGATGGCTGCGTAGTCAGCGCCCTGTTCCGCCATTGCTTTGGCACCCCACTGGCTCATGCCCACCCCGTGCCCGTAGCCCTTGGTGGTAAAGCAGAAGCTGCCGCTGCGGAAGGTCACCGTAAAGCAGGTGCTCCGCAGCCCCAGTGCCCGGCGCAGTGCCGTGCCGGAGACGGTCTGCCCGCACACCGACAGGGAGGCGGTGTAGCCGGAGGGGGTCAGGGTCTGGGCGGAGAACCACTGCTCCGGGGCGGAAAGGTCGGCGGTAATGGAAAGCCCGGTCCGCAGCAGGGACTGAAGCTGCCGGGCGGAGAGGGTGACGGAATACTGGTAGTTGTCGGCGGCAAGGTCGGTGCTGCTGTCCACCGGCACAAGGTAGGGCAGGGGGCTGCCCCAGACGTTCTGGCTTGCCTCGGTGCGCCCGTTGGAAAGGGCAAAGTAGCTGGCGGCGGCGGGAGCGTCCTGATAGCACAGCACCTGGGTCTCCACCTGCTCCACCAGCGCTGACAGCCGGGCGTAGCGGGAGGGGTAGTCGGTGCCCCAGTAGCTGTGGAGCACCGGGTCCGTAAGGCAGACCTGCCGCCGTGCCGGGTCGGCGGCAAGCCATCCGCCGCCGGGCAGGGGGCAGTGGTCCCGGCAGTAAAGGATGTAGCTGTGTGCCGCCACCGCCTGCGCCTTCAGTGCCTCGTCTGCCCAGCTCACCGGCATCTCCGCCGCCACCGCTCCGATAAGGTAGTCCCGGCGGGAAAGCTCCAGCAGCTGCCCGGTGCTCTGGTCCTCCAGCAGAAAGACCGTGCTGTCCCCGGCAAAGCCCCCAGCGGCGGAGGAGACGGCAGGCGGCTGCTCCCCGGAGGGGGCGGATGCCCCGGCAGGGTCCAGAGAGGCGCAGGTCAGGCGGTAGGTGCACAGGGGCAAAGCGCAGCCCAGCACCAGCAGCACCGTGCACAGCAGCAGAAATGAGCGTTTCATGGGGGACCTCCTTGCGTGTCTTGTTCCCACCAGCATAAAACGGCAGGGGCGCAAAACCCTGCGAAACCCGGCGCGAAGGCAAAAAAGGGCAGAAAATCTCCGATTTTTTACCGCCGGAGGGTGAACCGGGGTCACTTTGTACTTGAATTTACTGCACAAAAGCGATAATATAAGACTGTGTCCATCATTGCGGATGGATGGGAAAGTATATAAGAGAATAGGAAAGGAGATCTCCCTATGAATTTTGCACATGCGGAGGTGGCATCGCTGGATCCCAATACCATGAGGACCCTGTGCGAGGAATACCTTGCCAACAACTACATCGACCCGGAGACCAGCGAGCGGCTGGGGGTCAAGAGAGGTCTGCGGAACCCGGATGGCACCGGCGTGCTGGCAGGTCTGACCAACGTCTGTGACGTTGTGGGTTACAAAAAGGATCAGGAGGGTGCCATCATCCCCATTCCCGGCAAGCTGATCTACCGGGGCGTCAACATCAACGAGATCGTGGATGAGGCGTACCGCAACGACCGCTTTGTGTTTGAGGAAGTGATCTGGCTGCTGCTGTTCGGCAGCCTGCCCACCAGAGAGCAGCTGGACGACTTCTGCGAGATCCTTGCAGAGCACCGTGCCCTGCCGGAGGGCTTTATGGACACCATGAACGCCCCCTCCCCCAACATCATGAACAAGCTGCAGCGCTGCGTGCTGGGTCTGTACTCCTACGATGAGCACGCCGAGGACCTGAGCCTGGAGAACATCCTGAACCAGAGCATCAACCTCATTGCCAGTATGCCCACCATGATGGTGAACGCCTACCAGATGAAGCGCCGCTACTACGACAAGCAGAGCATGTTCTTCCACCTGCCCAAGCCCGGGCAGAGCACGGCGGAGCACATCCTGAGCACCTACCGCCCGGACCAGAAGTTTACCCACGAGGAGGCAAAGCTGCTGGATATGTGCCTGCTGGTCCATGCGGACCACGGCGGCGGCAACTGCTCCACCTTTACCACCCGTGTGCTGTCCTCTTCCGGCACCGACACCTATTCGGCGATCGCTGCCGCCATCGGTGCCCTGAAGGGTCCCAAGCACGGCGGTGCCAACCTGATGGTGAACCGTCAGCTGCAGGATATCCTCAAGCACGTGGAGAACCCGGAGGACGACGATGAGGTGCGGGAGTATCTGCGCCGGATCCTGCGCAAGCAGGCAGGCGATGGCTCCGGTCTGATCTACGGCATGGGACACGCCGTGTACACCGTCAGCGACCCCCGTGAGGTGATCCTGAAGCACCGTGCCCGGCACCTGGCATACGAAAAGGGCTTTGAGGAAGAGTACAACATGCTGTGCAGCATCGAGCGCCTTGCCCCCGGCATCTTTGCGGAGGAAAAGGGCAGCACCAAGCCCGTCTGCGCCAATGTGGACCTGTTCAGCGGTCTGATCTACAACATGCTGGGCATCTCCGAGGACATCTACACCCCCCTGTTTGCCATCGCCCGTGTGCCGGGCTGGTGCGCACACCGGGTGGAAGAGGTCGTGTTCGCCAATCGTATCATTCGTCCGGCTTACAAGTATCTGGGGGTGCGCCAGAAGTACAAGCCGTTAGAGGAGCGCTAATGGATCCGTTGATTTTGTTCTCAATTTTACTGTCTGTTGTTCTGGGCATCCTCCGGGGCGCAGACCTTGCATGGGGCACCGACCCGGTCACCGGGCTGTGTGTCGTTGGTTCGGTGTGGTGGCGGTATCTGCTGCTGGCAGCGGTGGTGCTGGCGGCGGTGCTGGCAGGGCGCAGCCGGGGCAAAGACCCGGCGGCACTGTGTACCCGCAAGCCCGGCGGTGCGGCTGCGGCATTTGCGGCTGCAGTGTGCTTTCTGGCAGCGGCGGCGGCACGGCTGCTGTTCCCGGCGGGTTTTGCAGATCTGGTGCGGATCCCGCTGGGGGTGCTGTGCGCCTGCTGGCTCAGCGCCCTGGGCAGCCGCTGGCTCACGGCAAAGGAATGGAAGGCTCCTGTCGGCGGCATCCTGCTGGCAGTGGCTGGCAGTGTGCTGTTCTACTGGAACCTGCTGATGCGCTTTATGGAAAACAGCTCCAGCTGGCACCGGGTGACCCAGACTGCCATGGTGTGGCAGATGCTGGCGGCACTGCTGCTGCTCTCGGCACTGGCACGGGCACTGTACCTGCCCAAGCCGGAAAACGGCAGCACCCTGTGCGCCGCCGGTCTTGCCGCCTTTGGGCTGTGCCTGTGCTGGGAGCTGCCCCGGGCGGTGCAGCTGGCACTGGCAGTGACGGCGGACGGCACGCTGCTGCCGGAGCTGTTCAGCGCACTGGGACTGTGCGCCGTGGGGGCTCTGGGAGGCATCTGTGCAGCAGGCTGCGCAAAGCCCCGGGCATGACCGCAAGGCTGCTGGCACTCCCTTGGGATAATTGCCTAAAACATCCGCACGGCGGACGGTAAAATCGTACAAAATCAAAAAAAGGTGGATTTTCTCGTTAATTTTTTAGCAGGCACTTGAAAGTTTGCGAGATTTGGTCTACAATAAAGATACCGTGATTTATCCATATTAAAGGGTAAAAACATTTAGGAGGTACTATTAACATGGCTGTTAGAGTTGCTATCAATGGTTTCGGTCGCATTGGCCGTCTGGCATTCCGTCAGATGTTTGACGCTGAGGGTTACGAGGTCGTCGCAATCAACGACCTGACCAGCCCCAAGATGCTGGCTCACCTGCTGAAGTACGATACTGCTCAGGGCTCTTTCTGCGGCAAGATCGGCGAAGGCAAGCACACTGTCGAGGCTACCGAGGATTCCATCATCGTCGACGGCAAGGAGATCAAGATCTACGCTGTCAAGGACGCAAAGGATGCTCCCTGGGGCGAGCTGAACATTGATGTCGTTCTGGAGTGCACCGGCTTCTACACCAGCAAGGAGAAGAGCATGGCTCACATCCAGGCTGGCGCAAAGAAGGTCGTCATCTCTGCTCCTGCCGGCAAGGATCTGAAGACCATCGTCTACTCCGTCAACGAGAAGACCCTGACCGCTGAGGATCAGGTCATCTCCGCTGCATCCTGCACCACCAACTGCCTGGCTCCCATGGCTGACACCCTGAACAAGACCTACCCCATCGTTTCCGGTATCATGACCACCGTTCATGCTTACACCGGCGACCAGATGATCCTGGATGGTCCTCAGCGCAAGGGCGATCTGCGCCGTGCTCGTGCTGGTGCTCAGAACATCGTTCCCAACACCACCGGTGCTGCTAAGGCCATCGGTCTGGTCATCCCCGAGCTGAACGGCAAGCTGATCGGCTCTGCTCAGCGCGTGCCTGTTCCCACCGGTTCCACCACCATCCTGGTGGCTGTTGTCAAGGGCAAGGACGTCACCGTCGAGTCCATCAACGCTGCCATGAAGGCTGCTGCTTCTGAGTCCTTCGGCTACAACGAGGACCTGATCGTCTCTTCTGACGTCATCGGTATGCGTTACGGCTCTCTGTTCGATGCTACCCAGACCATGGTCGCTAAGATCGACGACGATACCTATCAGGTTCAGGTCGTGTCCTGGTACGACAACGAGAACTCCTACACCTCTCAGATGGTTCGTACCATTAAGTACTTCGCTGAGAACTGCTAATCACAGCTCTGCGCTCAGAAGTGCCTGAGGTGTTCTGCCCGGTGACGGGCAGGATGATATGAGTCAAGACACCCTTTCCCTTGCGGGTCTGCCCGGGGAAAGGGTGTTTTTTGTCTGCCCCCAAAGGTCCCCTTTTGCAGGCGGGATGCCATTTTTTAGCACCCGGACGTGGATTCTGTCAAAATAGACACATTTTAGCAAGACAACCGGAAATGTTTGTTAATAAATTATCCATCCCATGTCCTTGCAATACGCTGTCTTTTTGTTTATAATAGTAACGAACGGGGCAGGATCCCCCGAGTGTCAGCGAAACTCTAGTCAGACATTATAACTTGAGAGGAGTTTATTACCATGGGTTTAGGTAAGAAGACGATCGACGATCAGAACTACTGCGGCAAGAAGGTCCTTGTCCGCTGCGACTTCAACGTCCCGATGAAGGACGGTGTCATCACCAACGAGAACCGCATCAATGCGGCTCTGCCCACCATCCAGAAGCTGGTCAACGATGGCGCAAAGGTCATCCTGTGCAGCCACCTGGGCAAGCCCAAGAACGGTCCCGAGGCTAAGTTCAGCCTGGCTCCCGTTGCTGTGGCACTGAGCGCAAAGCTGGGCAAGACCGTTGTCTTTGCTGACGACGACAACGTTGTGGGCGACAACGCAAAGGCTGCTGTTGCTGCTATGAACAACGGCGACGTTGTGCTGCTGCAGAACACCCGCTTCCGCAAGGAAGAGACCAAGAACCTGCCCGAGTTCAGCCAGGAGCTGGCTTCTCTGGCAGACGCTTATGTGGACGACGCTTTTGGCAGCTGCCACCGTGCACACTGCTCCACCGCCGGCGTCACCGACTACATCAAGGACACCGCTGTGGGCTACCTGATGGAGAAGGAGATCAAGTATCTGGGCAACGCCGTCAACGATCCCGTCCGTCCCTTTACCGCTATTCTGGGCGGTGCAAAGGTCGCTGATAAGCTGAACGTCATCTCCAACCTGCTGGAGAAGGTGGACACCCTGATCATCGGCGGCGGCATGGCTTACACCTTGTCAAGGCTCAGGGCTACGAAGTGGGCAAGAGCCTGTGCGACGACACCAAGCTGGACTACTGCAAGGAAATGATGGCTAAGGCACAGGAGAAGGGCGTCAAGCTGCTGCTGCCTGTGGACGCTGCCTGCATCAAGGACTTCCCGGATCCCATCGACGCTCCCGTGGAGGTCACCGTGGTGCCCGTCACCGCCATCCCCGCTGATATGGAAGGCTGCGACATCGGACCCGAGACCATGAAGCTGTTTGCCGATGCTGTCAAGGCATCCAAGACCGTGGTGTGGAACGGACCCATGGGCGTGTTCGAGAACCCCACTCTGGCAGCCGGCACTCTGGCAGTTGCCAAGGCTATGGCTGAGAGCGATGCTACCACCGTCATCGGCGGCGGCGACAGCGCAGCAGCTGTGCAGCAGATGGGTCTGGGCGACAAGATGACCCACATCTCCACCGGCGGCGGCGCTTCTCTGGAGTATCTGGAGGGCAAGGAGCTGCCCGGCATCGCCGTCATCCAGAACGCATAATTTCCCCGGCATCGTATAACAGGTGCGGCGGCTGTTGCGCCGCCGCGCCTTTTTGTTTTGCAGAAGGTAAATAAAAGGAGATAGACATCATGGATAAGGCAAAGCGTAAGGCAATCATTGCAGGCAACTGGAAGATGAACAAGACCGCCACCGAGGCTGCTGTGCTGGTGGACGAGCTGATCCCCGCTGTCAAGGATGCCACCTGTGAGGTGGTCATCTGCACCCCGTTTACCGATCTGGTCACCGCCGTGGCTAAGACCAAGGGCACCAACATTCACGTGGGCGCCGAGAATGTCCACTTTGAAAAGTCCGGTGCTTTCACCGGCGAGATCAGCGCTGATATGCTGGTGGATCTGGGTGTGGAGTACGTCATCGTGGGTCACTCCGAGCGCCGTCAGTACTTTGCAGAGACCGACCAGACCGTCAACAAGCGCGCTCTGGCTGCCCTGAACGCCGGTCTGAAGGTGATCCTCTGCGTGGGCGAGAGCCTGCAGCAGCGGGAAGAGGGCGTCACCGAGGAGCTGGTCCGTATGCAGACCAAGATCGCTCTGCGGGACGTGACCGCTGAGCAGATGGCAAACGTGGTCATCGCTTACGAGCCTGTGTGGGCGATCGGCACCGGCAAGACCGCTACCTCCGATCAGGCACAGGAAGTCTGCGCTCAGATCCGCAAGGTGGTGGGCGAGCTTTACGGCGAGGCAGTTGCCGAGGCTACCACCGTGCAGTACGGCGGCAGCATGAACGCCAAGAACTGCGAGGAGCTGCTGAGCAAGAAGGACGTGGACGGCGGTCTGATCGGCGGCGCATCCCTGAAGGCTCCCGACTTTGCTGTTATCGTCAACGCAGCCACCAAGGGCTGATAAAATCGCATGATAAGCCTTCCCCTTTGGGGGAGGGTGGCACGGAGTGCCGGATGAGGGGTAGCTGCGGAAGATGCGCTCTGTCGGGCACATTTTACGCACACCCCTTGTTTTTATTGGAAATAGTGTTCTCAAACCAAAAGGAGATTCAATTTTATGGCAAAGAAACCTGTTCTGCTGTGCATCATGGACGGCTTCGGCTGGGTGCCGGAGGAGACCTTCGGCAACGCTGTGGTGGCGGCAAAAAAGCCCCATCTGGACGCCCTGATGGCAAACTATCCCATGACCACCATCAACGCCTCCGGTATGGCGGTGGGTCTGCCCGAGGGGCAGATGGGCAACTCTGAGGTGGGTCACACCAACATGGGTGCCGGTCGCATCGTGTACCAGCAGCTGACCCTCATCACCAAGTCCATCAAGGACGGCGAGATGCTGCGCAACCCGGTGCTGGTCAAGAACATGAAGGCAGCCATCGACGCCGGCAAGGCGATCCACCTGATGGGTCTGGTGGGCACCGGCGGCGTCCACAGCCACGCTGACCACTGGTTCGGCGTGCTGGAGATGGCAAAGCATCTGGGCGCAAAGGACGTGTTCCTCCACTGCATCACCGACGGTCGTGACACCGACCCCCACTCCGGCAAGGGCTTCTTGGCAGACCTGCAGGCAAAGCTGGACGAGTTGGGCATCGGCAAGATCGCCAGCGTGTCCGGTCGCTACTACGCCATGGACCGTGACAACAACTGGGACCGTGAGGAAAAGGCATACGCTGCCTTCGTCTACGGCGAGGGCAACCACGCCGCCAACGCTGCGGAGGCGATCGAGGCTTCCTACGCCGAGGACAAGACCGACGAGTTCGTGCTGCCTTGCGTCACCTGCGAGGGTGGTCGTGTGGAGGACGGCGACACCGTCATCTTTATGAACTTCCGCCCCGACCGTGCCCGCCAGATGACCCGCATCTTCTGCGACGACGCCTTTACCGGCTTTGAGCGCCGGGGCGGCCGCAAGCAGGTGCACTACGTCTGCATGGCAGAGTACGACGCCACCATGCCCAACTGTGAGGTGGCATATCCCCCGGTGGAGCTGAAGAACGTGCTGGGCGAGTACCTGTCCGCCCACGGCAAGACCCAGCTGCGGATCGCTGAGACCGAGAAGTACGCCCACGTCACCTTCTTCTTCAACGGCGGCGTGGAGGCTCCCTACGAGGGCGAGGACCGCTGCGTTATCCCCAGCCCCAAGGTTGCTACCTATGACCTGAAGCCGGAGATGAGCGCTCCGGAGGTGGCTGCCGAGTGCGTCAAGCGCATCGAGAGCGGCAAGTACGATGTGGTGATCCTGAACTTTGCCAACTGCGATATGGTGGGTCACACCGGCGTGTTTGACGCTGCGGTCAAGGCTGTGGAAGCCGTGGACACCGCTGTGGATCAGGTGGTCACCGCTGTGCTGAACGCCGGCGGCTGCGCCTTCCTGACGGCAGACCACGGCAATGCCGAAAAGATGATGAACCCGGACGGCACCCCCTTTACGGCACACACCACCAACGTGGTGCCCTTTGTGGCTGTGGGCTGCGGCGATGTAAAGCTCCGTGAAGGCGGCTGCCTTGCGGACATCGCTCCCACCATGCTGCCCTATATCGGTCTGCCCGTCCCGGCAGAGATGACCGGCAAGAGCCTCATCGAGGAGTAAGTTCCCAAAACCGAGCAGTGCGCTTTCTGCAAAAGGAAGGCGCACTGCTTTTCTTTTGCGCCCGACCGTGTTACAATAAAGGATGATACTGCATAGAGGAGATACACGGATGGAAAAACAGATCGTTTTGGGGATCCTTGCCCATGTGGACTCCGGCAAGACCACCCTGTCCGAGGGGCTGCTGTACCGGTCCGGTGCGATCCGCAAGCTGGGTCGGGTGGACCACAAGGATGCCTTTCTGGATACGGATGCGCTGGAAAAAGCACGGGGTATCACTATATTTTCCAAACAGGCGCTGCTGCGGGCAGGGGATACCGCCATCACCCTGCTGGACACCCCGGGACACGTGGACTTTTCCACCGAGACCGAGCGGACCCTGCAAGTGCTGGATTATGCGGTGCTGGTGGTCAGCGGCACCGACGGGGTGCAAAGCCACACCGAGACTTTGTGGCGGCTGCTGCGGCGGTACCGGGTGCCCACCTTTGTGTTCGTGAACAAGATGGACCTGCCCGGCAAGAGCCGGCAGGAGCTGCTGGAGCAGCTGTCCAGCCGTCTGGGAGAGGGCTTTGTGGACTTTGGGGCACCGCAGCCGGACCGGGACGAGGCGCTGGCGCTGTGCGATGAGCAGCTCATGGACCGGCTGCTGGACGCCGGGGCGCTGGAGCCGGAGCAGATCATCCCTGCCATTGCCCGACGCCATGTGTTCCCCTGCTGGTTTGGCTCGGCGCTGCGGCTGGAAGGGGTGGACCAGCTGCTGGAAGGGCTGGACCGGTACACCCGTGCCGCCCCGGCGCTGGGGTCCTTTGGGGCAAAGGTGTTCAAGATCTCTCAGGACGAGCAGGGGGCGCGGCTTACATGGCTGCGGGTCACCGGCGGGGTGCTGAAGGTAAAGGCGCAGCTCACCGGCGGGGCAGAGGAGCCCTGGACCGAAAAGGCAAACCAGCTGCGGCTGTATTCCGGGGCAAAGTACACCCTTGCGGAGCAGGTGCTGCCGGGGCAGGTGTGCGCCGTCACCGGCTTGACAAAGACCCGCCCCGGCGAGGGGCTGGGCGCCCAGCGGGACGGAGATCTGCCGGTGCTGGAACCGGTGCTGAGCTATCAGGTGCTGCTGCCGGAGGGGGCGGACGTCCACGCCGCTCTGGGCAAGCTCCACCGGCTGGAAGAAGAGGAGCCTCAGCTCCACGTGGTGTGGAACGAGACGCTGGGGGAGATCCATGTACAGCTCATGGGGGAGATCCAGCTGGAGGTGCTGCGGAGCCTGCTGGCAGAGCGGTTTGGCATGACGGTGGAGTTTGGACCCGGGGGCATCATGTACAAGGAGACCATCACCCAGCCCATGGAAGGGGTGGGGCACTACGAGCCCCTGCGCCACTACGCCGAGGTGCATCTGCTGCTGGAACCCCTGCCCCGGGGCAGCGGGCTGCAATTTGCCGCCGACTGCCGGGAAGAGGTGCTGGACAAGAACTGGCAGCGGCTGGTGCTGACCCATCTGGAAGAAAAGGAGCACCGGGGGGTGCTCACCGGCTCCCCCCTCACCGACGTAAAGATCACCCTGCTGGCAGGCAGGGCGCACCTGAAGCACACCGAGGGCGGCGACTTCCGGCAGGCGACCTACCGGGCGGTGCGGCAGGGGCTGATGCTGGCAGAAAGCCAGCTGCTGGAGCCCTGGTACGCCTTCCGGCTGGAACTGCCGCTGGAAAACTTGGGGCGTGCCCTCAGCGACATCCAGCGGATGGAGGGCACCTTTGACCCTCCGGACAGCGGCACCGACACCGCCACCCTTACCGGCTTTGCCCCGGTGGCGACCATGGGGGGCTACCCCACCGAGGTGGCAGGCTACACCCGGGGGCGGGGACACCTGAGCCTGACCCCGGCGGGCTACCGCCCCTGTCACAACGCCCAGCAGGTCATAGACGCTGTGGGCTACCAGCCGGAGCACGATCTGGAAAACCCGGCGGACTCGGTATTCTGCGCCCATGGGGCAGGCTTTGTGGTGCCCTGGAATCAGGTGCGGAGCCACATGCACGTGGACAGCGGCTGGGGAAAGGCAAAGCCTGCCCGGCAGGAACCGGAAGCCGTGGTGCCCCGCCGTGCCGCCGCCTACCGTGCCACCCTGGAAGAGGATGCGGAGCTGCTCAAGATCTTTGAGCGGACCTATGGACCCATCAAGCGGGACCCGCTGGCAGCCTTCCAGCCGGTGCAAAAGACCCACCGCCCGGATTTTGCCGCGGAGCAGTGGGAGATCGCCCCGGAATACCTGCTGGTGGACGGCTACAACATCATCTTTGCATGGGAGGAGCTGAACGCCCTTGCCAAAGAGAGTCTGGACGCCGCCCGCCGCCGGCTCATGGACATCCTGTGCAACTATCAGGGCTACCAGAAGTGTGTGCTGATCCTTGTGTTTGACGCCTACCGGGTCCCCGGCAGCCCCGGCACCATGGAGCAGTACCACAACATCCATGTGGTGTACACCAAGGAGGCGGAGACGGCGGATATGTTCATCGAGCACGTTACCCACGAGATCGGCAAAAACCGCCGGGTCCGGGTGGCGACCTCCGACGGCATGGAACAGATCATCATTCTGGGACACGGGGCACTGCGGGTGTCCGCCCGGATGTTCCACGAGGAAGTGCAGAACGTGGAAAAACAGATCCGTGCCCTCGTGCAGGGGCAGGCGTAAATGCTGCCTGCGTGAAAATGGGATGGAGGAACGCCCACAGTGGGCATTGATAATCGTTCTTTGGAGGTGCGCCTATGGCAGTGGAGATCACACAGGAATTTGTCTGGCAGAGCATCCCGCCCCGCCCCCGGGACAGCCATAAGGGCAGCTTTGGCGCGGTGCTGGCGGTGGCTGGCAGCGGCTTTTACCGGGGCGCTGCCCTCCTTGCCGCTCAGGGGGCGCTCCGTGCCGGGGCAGGCATCGTCACCCTTGCCAGCGTGGAGCCGGTGGTCAGCGCCGCAGCGGTGCGGCTGCCGGAGTGCTGCCTCTGTCCCTGTGCAGCAGGGGCGGAGGGGGGCATCTCCCCGGAGAATATCCCCCTGCTGCGGCGGCAGAAGGCAACGGTGCTGCTGCTGGGTCCCGGCTTGGGAGACGCAGCCCAGAGCACCGCACGGGCGGCAGAGACGGAGGCGCTGGTGGAGGGTCTGCTGCCGGACTTTGCCGGGGCAGCGGTGCTGGACGCCGATGGCTTGAACGCCGCCGCCCGGCTGCTGGCAGCGGGCAAGCCCTTCCCCCACCCGGCAGGGGAGCTGGTGGTGACCCCTCACCCCGGGGAGATGAGCCGCCTGACCGGACTTCCGGCGGCGGAGATCGCCGCCCACCGGCAGGACATCGCTTTGCAGTACGCCCGGGCATGGAACGCCGTGGTGGTGCTGAAGGGGATGCACACGGTGGTGGCGGCACCGGACGGACGGTGCCGGGTAAACCCCACCGGCAACCCGGGTCTGGCACGGGGCGGCAGCGGGGATGTGCTGGCGGGCATTACCGCCGCCCTGCTGGGCTGCCACCTGCCTGCCTTTGAAGCCGCCGCCTGCGCCGTCTGGCTCCATGGTGCCGCCGCCGACCGTGCCGCCGCAAAGCGGGGGGAATACGGTATGCTGCCCCACGACCTGCTGCCGGAGCTGGGGGCACTGTTTGCGGAACATCACCGATAAAAAAGGGACGACTGCACCCCGGTGCAGCCGTCCTTTTGGTTTACTCCTGCTTTTCCAGCTCTAGCAGGTATTCCTTGATGTCCAGCCCTCCGGCGTAGCCGGTAAGGGAGCCGTCTGCCCCCACCACCCGGTGGCAGGGGATCAGGATGCACAGGGGATTGCGGTGGCAGGCGCTGCCTACGGCACGGCTTGCCCCGGGCTTGCCCAGAGCGGCGGCAAGCTGCCCGTAGGTCCGCACCTCTCCGTAAGGGATGCGCAGCAGCTGCTGCCACACCGCCTGCTGAAAAGGGGTGCCCTTGGGGGCAAGGGGCAGGTCAAACTCCCGCCGCAGCCCCGCAAAGTATTCGTTAAGCTGCTCCTCCGCCTCCTGCAGCAGAGGGGTCTGCACCACCTTCCGGGGCAGGGGTTCCAGCTCCGGCACCCCCTCCGGGCAGAACTCCACGGCGCACAGTGCCTCGTTTTCCTCGGCAAGGCGGATGGGTCCCAGAATGCTGTTCACGTACCATAGGTTCATGTTCTGCGGCTTCCTTTCTGTGGGAAATGTGCTATACTAGGGCTATCATAACACAAATTTTTTCCACGGGAAAGGGGCGTTCCGGTTTATGGTACAGGCACTGGAAGAGATCATTGCAAAAAGCAGCAGCATGGTGTTCTTTGGCGGGGCAGGGGTCTCCACCGAAAGCGGCATCCCGGATTTCCGCAGCGTGGACGGGCTCTATCACCAGAAGTACGCCTACCCTCCGGAGACCATCCTGAGCCACAGCTTCTGGCAGGAGAACCCGGAGGAGTTCTACCGCTTCTACCGGGACAAGCTCATCGTAAAGGGGGCAAAGCCCAACGCCGCCCACCTGCGTCTTGCCAAGCTGGAGCAGCAGGGCAGGCTGAAGGCGGTGGTGACCCAGAACATCGACGGTCTCCATCAGGCGGCAGGCAGCAAGACGGTGTACGAGCTCCACGGCAGCACCCTGCGCAACTACTGCACCCGGTGCGGGGCGTTCTACGATCTGGATTTCATCGCCAACAGCACCGGTGTGCCCCGGTGCCCCAAGTGCGGAGGCATCGTAAAGCCGGATGTGGTGCTCTATGAGGAGGGTCTGGACGAAGAGGTGCTGTCCGGGGCGATCAACGCCATCCGCCGGGCGGACACCCTCATCATCGGGGGCACCAGTCTGGTGGTGTACCCGGCGGCAGGGCTGATCCGGTACTTCCGGGGGGACCATCTGGTGGTCATCAATATGCAGCCCACCGGAGCCGACGCCTCTGCAGACCTGTGCATTGCAAAGCCCATCGGGCAGGTGCTCAGTGAGGAGATAAAACTGGACTGAGGGGCGCTGTTTCGCAGGTTTTCGCACCGGTTCTTTCGTATGCTGGTAGCATCATGAAACGAATGGAGGAACCGGAATGATCCAAACCTGTGACCCGCCCCGGACCCTTGGTCTGCGGCGGCTATCCGCCCAGGAGTTCTGTACCCTGCTGCAAAAGGAGACCAGCAGCATCTACCGCCCCCACAGCCAGGTGCTGCGGATGGTGACGGTGGGGGAGGTGTGGGGGCTGTGCGCCCCTTCCCGCCAGCTGCTGGCGGCACAGCCGGTGCTGCCCATGGACGCAGACCTTGCTCTTGCCGCTGCCCTCCGCGCCTGCCGAGGCTGGCGGGGGATAGAGGGCGGCTACTTTCTTGCCCCGCCGGTGGGGGCGCAGGACCCGGCACAGCTGGTGGCAGCCACCGCCGCCCGTGCCCGGCAGCTGGCACGGGGCAGGGATGTGCTGGCAGTGCTGGACGCTGGGGCACAGCAGCTGCTGCCACTGTACTTAGGGCAGGGCTTTGCCCTCCGGGCGCTGCGCCCGCTGAACAGCCTTGCCCCCTGCTTTGTGCTTGCCGCCGGGACCCCGGTGCCCCGCCGGGAGCCGGTGTGGGTGCCGCTGGAGGACCGGATGCAGCTGGCACGGCAGCTTGCCAGGGGCTATGCGGCGCTGGACAGCCGCCGCCGGGACCAGAACATCTGGCTGGGGATGTACCCGGTGTGAGCCGGGACAGACCCATTGTTCAAAAATCCTTTTATTTTTGAACAGTACCCTGATGTTCAAACATTATTACCAGTTATTATTTTTGAACAGTGAGTCTTTTTTATCGTACTTGCGTGTATTTTACCCACTGTTCATTTTTGAACACTAGGAAGAAAAAGCGGCTTTTTCCCTCTTTTTCTCTCGGTGACAGTACCCAGTGTTCAAAATTACATTGTGTCATAGGGATTATTGAACAGTGGCTGGCGGTTGCCACGCAAACCCTCTCAGTCTCGCATTCGCTCGACAGCTCTCCCGAGGGGAGAGCTTTTTTGCAGTACGGAAAAGCTGCCGGTTTCCACCGAAGCCTTCCCCCGGTCGGGGGAAGTCGGTCAAAGGGAGAGGCTTTGGCAGTACGGCAAAGCTGGTGGTTTTGCCAAGGGCTCTCCCTTTGGGAGAGCTGTCACCGCAGGTGACTGAGAGGGCGAGGATGCTGCCCCCTTTGCACTGCCCCGGCGGTCCCCACTACCCCCCTCCGGGGGGCTTTTTTATTATCTAGTCGATGGTGGTCTTTGTCCTGCCGATGCCCAGAACGGCAGTAGAGATCTTTTTCCAGCTGCTGCAGCCGCAGACCCCGTCCACCGCAAGGCTGGTGCGCCGCTGGTAGCCCCGCAGCGCCTCCTCGGTGCGTGCCCCAAAAATCCCGTCGATGCGGCTGCCGGTCTGGTAGCCCAGAGTGGAAAGGGCGTCCTGCAGGACCATTACATAGCAGCCCCGGCTGCCCCGGCGCAGAGTGGGGTATCCGGCGGTGGTGCCCTGACAGGCAGGGGTGCCGTACCGCCGGTCAAAGTGGACCCAGGTGGGGGTCTGGCTCAGGGGCTCCACATAGCCCCACGCCCCGGTGTCCCGGGCGGCACGGTAGATGGCACTGCGCTGCCTTTGCGAAAGGTTCTGCCCCACGTCAAAGGCGACCCCCGCATAGTGCTGGCTGCGGGTGCCGTGTCCGCCCTCCCAGATGCGGCGGAAGGCGTAGCCCACCGGGATGCCGCTGCCATACTTCCGGCGGGTCAGGTTCCACGCCTCCATGGCGGCAATGGTGGTCCACAGGGTGGGGCTGGAGGACCTGCCCCGGAACTCCCGCACCCGCAGGGTGGCAAGGGTGCTGTAGGGCATGGGGTCGTTCTCGCTGAGCCCGGTGTAGGTGTACACCCGGTTTTCGTAGGCGTCATAGATCAGCAGTCGTGCCATGCCGCACCCTCCTTTTCCCCGCCGCAAAGGCGGCTCTGGGCGCACAATGCCGCCCATGTCTCCCGGTCCACGGTGCCGGTGGGGGCAAGCCCTGCCCGGCGCTGTGCCTCCTGTACGGCGGCGGCGTCCTCGGTGCTGAACCACCGGTCCTCCGATACAAAGTCCTCGCCGCAGTACCCGGCAGAACGGCGGTTCAGCCACCGCTCCACCTGCGCCGTGGGTGCCCCGGCGCTGCCCAGCCCGCAGCCCCGCCCGGGGTAGCTCTGGCTTTCGGTGCCGGAAAAGGCGGCAAGCTGCAGGCTCAGCCCCTCGGCGGCGGTCCATGTCTCTTGGTCCGCTGTGCCGGTGGGGGCAAGCCCCAGCAGGGTCTGGACACTGCTGGTGGCGGCGGCAGTGTCCGGGGTGTAGACCGAGGAAAGGGGCGGCGTTTCCACCGTGTCAAAGTAGTAGGCGATGCGCTGCAGCAGCAGGCTGTAGTAGAGCACCGCCTCCCCCCGGCTGCCCACGGTAAGCGCCGTGCCGGGGTAGGGCAGCCGCTTCAGCTTTACCACCGGACCGGAGGACCGGAGCCCGGAGGCGCGGCGGTAGAGGGCGTCCCAGGTGCTGCGCCCTACGATGCCGTCAACGGCAAGCCCCGCAGACCGCTGGTAGGCACGGACCGCCGCCTCGGTGGCGGCACCAAACTGCCCGTCGATGTCCACCTCGGGGATGCTGCTGTCATAGGCGCTGAGCAGGTAGAGGTAGAACTGCAGCTCCCGCACCGGCGTGCCGGAATCCCCCCGCCGCAGCACCCCGGGAAAGTCCCCGGGACGCAGGGAGGGGGACAGCAGCCGGTTGGCAATGTCGTTGTACACCTCGTACAGCTTTGCCCAGCTGCGGGGACCCACCACCCCGTCTGCCGTCAGCCCAAAATAGCGCTGGAACCGCTCCACCGCCGCCCCGGTGGCAGCGCCGAACACCCCGTCCACCGTCACCGGAGCAAGAGACTGGTACATGGTCCGGGCGATCTTCAGCCAGAACTGCACAAGCCGCACCTTCTGCCCCTTTGCCCCCTGCCGCAGGGGGGAGCCGGGGTAGGCATTGGGGGTGCCGTTGTCGGACTGGATGCTGCGGAACTGCTGGTACAGCCGGTCCCATGTGGCTTTGCCCGCCACGCCGTCCACCGTCAGCCCCTGCTGCCGCTGAAAGGCACGGACCGCCGCCTCGGTGCCTTTGCCAAAGACCCCGTCCACCGCCACCGACGGCAGGGCGGCGTCGTACTGCGCCAGAGTGCTGAGCCAGAATTGCAGCTGCTCCACAGCACTGCCGGTGGAGCCGGCTCTTAAAGGGGTGCCGCCCCATGTGCCGTCCGAAAGGGTGCCGCTGGACACCTCCCCCTCGCTGGTAAGCTCCGCCAGATCCTTTACCGAAACGTAGATATAGCTGATCTTGTACCAGGTCTGCCGCCCCACTACCCCGTCGGGGGTCAGGTTGAACTGCTTCTGGAACCGCTGCACCGTGGCGGTCATCCGGGGACCAAACACGCCGTCCGCCGTCAGTTTTCCTAAAAAGGGGTAGTCCTTGGTGATGCGGTTCAGCTGCCGCTGCAGGGTGAACACCGCCGCCCCCGCTGCCCCCTGCCGCAGAGGCGAGCCGGGGTAGCTCTGGGGGATGGACTGGATGTTGGAAGTGCGGACGATCTCCAGATCCCTGCCGTAGTAGTACCGCAGGATCTCCAGAGCGCTGCGCCCCTGCTGCGCAAGGGTCACGGTGCCCCACTGCTTCAGCCCCGGGCAGGTCACCGACTTGCCGTCGCAGTACTCGGCGTAGTAGGGGTTCACGGTGCCGCTTTTGCGCAGGTAGGTGTTAAAGATATCATCGGTGAGCCGCACCATTACCTCAAACACCGTCCGCCCGTGGACGTAATACTGGTCGTAGCTGGTGGAGTTGGTGATGTTGAACCGGTAGCCCCTGCTGGGATACCACTCGGTGTAGATGCGGTTCAGCGCCAGCGAGATCTGGCAGTGGATGTTGGCACGCAGCGCCTGCTCCGGCCAGGTGGGGTACACCTCACTGGAGGCGACGTTGGCGATATAGCGGCGGAAGGATACGGTGACGTTTTGAGCCGACGCAGCGGGCTTGCCCAGATGCACCGTGATATTTTTGGGGATGATGACCCGGTCCAGCACCCGGGAGTCGCAGGGCGCTGCGGGAGCCGCCCCGCTGCCGCCGGTGCCTGCATACAGGGCGTGGGGCGGGATCACCACCGGCGGGTCCGGGATGTCCCGTCCAGCCTCGGTGAGAGGGATCATCTCCGGCTGTGCAAGGGTCACCTGCCCGGGAAAGATCTGCACCCCCTGGATCCGCACGGTGCGGTAGCCCTCTTTGGCGGCAGTGATGCTGCACACTGCGTAGGGGCAGCCGCTGCTGCCGCTCTGGTCAAAGGACCGGCTGCAGGCGGGGGCGGAGATGGAAAGGTCGGGGGCGGTGCCGTCGGCACCGGTAATGCGCTGCACCCGCAAGCCGTCCCCGGTCACCGTGACCACCACCCCCGATACCGGGGCAGAGAACCGGGAAGCAAAGGTCTGGATGCGCAGAGTTCCGGTCGTGTTCATAAAAACGCTCCTTTGCAGATGAAAGTGGGGAAAGATTTTTCTTTCCCAGCCTATTCCGCAGCCCGCAAGAGGGTGAATGGGGCTTTCTTTTTTGGGGGCAGGAGAGTATACTGAAAGACAGCAGACCCATGGCAGAAAAATGATGATAAGGAGACTTTTACAATGCAGGCAACCATTCACAACGAATTTCTGACCCTGACGGTGGACACCTTCGGCGCAGAGGCAGTGAGCCTGAAAAACGCAGCGGGGGAGGAGATGCTCTGGCAGGCGGACCCCGCCGTCTGGAAGCGTCACGCTCCCATCCTGTTCCCCTGGACCGGCAAACTGAAGGATGGCGTTTTTACCCACCAGGGCAAGAGCTACAAGGGCGGGCAGCACGGCTTTGCCCGGGATGTGGAGCACACCCTGCTGTCTGCAGAGGGGGACACCATCCGGCTGGAGCTGCGCTCCGACGAGGCAATAAAGGCAGAGCGGTTTCCCTTTGATTTTGTCCTTACCAGCACCTTCCGGCTGGAGGGCAAAACGGTGCACCACACCCTGCAGGTGACCAACCCCGGCACCGGGGAGCTGCGGTTTGGCATCGGCTACCACCCGGCGTTCAACATCCCCTTTGACGCCAGCCACACCACCACCGACTACGAGTTCCGCTTTGACCAGCCGGAAAGCCCCATGGTCATTGACGCCAGCGCCAACGGGCTGCTCAGCGGCAGCTGCTACTACCTGTGGAAGAACCAGTCTTCCATTCCCCTTACCGATGAACTTTTTGCCAATGACAGCTTCTGCATGGCAGGTCTGCGGACCAAGACCCTTGGCATCTACGAAAAGGACACCGGACGCTGCATCCGCTGCGACATCCAGGGCTTCCCCTACAGCCTGATCTGGTCTGCCGCTGCAAAGCCGGTGCGGTTTGTCTGCATCGAGCCCTGGCAGTCCCTGCCCGCCTCTGTGGAGGACCCGCTGGAGTGGGAGCAGCGTGCCGCCGCCGCCGTCCTTGCTCCCGGCGAAAGCTGGCAGACCACCCTCAGCACCACCTTTGAGCGGTAAAACTATACCAAAGATAAAACCCCCGGAGCATTTCCGTGCTCCGGGGGTTTTATGCTGGGTCAAAAAAGCGGATGCTTAGTAGGCGACGCCCCAGTAGACCATGGTCTTGGCGGGCTTGCCGCAGCAGGGGCACACATCGCTGAGCTGCTCCTGCTCAAAGGGCATGCAGCGGCTGGAAAGCCCAGCCTCTTCCTTCATCTTCATCTCGCATGCCAGGTCGCCGCACCACATGGTCTTGATGTAGCCGGTGTTTGCCTTTGCCAGCTCCTTGACCTGCTCCATGGTGGTGGCGCTCCAGGTGCGCTTCTCGCGGTTTTCCAGCGCACGCTGGTACAGGTCCTTCCGCAGGGCCTCCAGCTGTGCGGGGATGGCAGTCTCCAGCTCATCCAGCGACACAAAGATCTTCTCACGGGTGTCACGGCGCACCAGCACGCACTGGTTCTTTTCCAGGTCCTTGGGTCCGATCTCCAGACGCAGGGGCACGCCCTTCATCTCCCACTGGGCAAACTTCCAGCCGGGGGCGTTGTCGCTGTCGTCCAGCTTTACACGGGCGTACTTGCTGATCTTTTCAGCCAGCTCCGCAGCCTTTTCGGACACGCCGGGCTTGTGGGCGGCGATGGGCACCACCACCACCTGAATGGGGGCGATTGCCGGGGGCAGGATCAGACCGTCATCGTCGCCGTGGGTCATGATGATGGCACCCACCAGACGGGTGGAAACGCCCCAGCTGGTCTGGTAGGGGTGATGCAGCTGGTTGTCCCGACCGGTAAAGGTCACATCGTATGCCTTGCTGAACTTGTCGCCAAAGTAGTGGCTGGTGCCGCTCTGCAGTGCCTTGCCGTCCTTCATCATAGCCTCGATGGTGTAGGTCGCCTCTGCACCGGCAAACTTTTCCTTGTCGGTCTTGCGACCCTTTACCACAGGGATCGCCAGATCCTGCTCGCAGGTGTCTGCGTAGCAGTTCAGCTGCTGCTGGGTCTCAAATTCTGCCTCGGCAGCGGTCTCGTGGATGGTATGACCCTCCTGCCACCAGAACTCACGGCTCCGCAGGAAGGGGCGGGTGGTCTTTTCCCAGCGGACCACGCTGCACCACTGGTTGTACTTCATGGGAAGCTCGCGGTAGCTGTGCAGCACACGGGACCAGTGATCGCAGAACATGGTCTCGCTGGTGGGACGAACGGCGAGGCGCTCTTCCAGCTTGTCGGAGCCACCCATAGTGACCCACGCCACCTCCGGCGCGAAGCCATTGACCAGTTCGCCTTCCTTCTGCAGCAGGCTCTCCGGGATCAGCACCGGCATTGCCACATTTTCGTGACCGGTCGCCTTAAAACGGGTGTCCAGGTCCTTCTGGATCAGTTCCCAGATCGCCTGACCGTAGGGGCGCAGGATGATGAAACCCTTGACACTGGAGTACTCCACCAGCTCTGCCTTGACGCAGATGTCGGTGTACCACTGTGCAAAGTTTTCTTCCTGGCTGGTGATCGCCTGCACGAGCTTCTTGTTGTCTTTTGCCATTTTGTTATATCCTCCCAAGGCCGTGCGCCAAACGCTGTGCGTTCCGCACGAACCATATTAAAAAGCCCCGCCTGCCCGTGCAGCCGAGTGCCGCACTGCCGGAGCGGGACCTTTGCCTAAGAATCAGTTCTGGGCGTGGCTGTCCACAAAGTTTACCACGTCACCTACGGTGCGCAGGGACTCGATGGCGTCGTCCGGCACCTCAATGCCAAACTCATCCTCCAAAGTCATCACCATGTCTACGATATCCAGACTGTCTGCCTCAAAATCGCTCATAATGTCGCTCTCCATGGTGATCTTGGAGGGGTCAACATCCAGCTGCTCTGCCAGCAATGCGCGGATTTTTTCAAAAGTATCCATTCCTGCGGTCTCCTTTTTGCTCTTGTTTTGCTTGCGTGTACAGTCTGCCGTGCACCGGATGTCCCGGGCGGAAAGGAGCACAGCACGTTCCCTGTACAAAGCGCTCTCTTTTTTTATATCCCATGCAGTGCGTCTTGTCAAGCCCTGTTTTGCTTCCGGGCAAGAAAATTGCCCGAAACCTGCTTTTTCCCTTGACATCCGGGGCGGGGTTTCTTATCATTATAGAGTAACGAGTTTACGGGGACTGACCGTTCCCTTTTTGTAAGGAGCAAGACCATGAAGCTTTCATTTACCAAAATGCAGGGCTGTGCCAACGACTATATCTATCTGGACTGCCGCAGCACCGGTGTGCCGGCAAATATCGCCGCTCTGTCGGAGCGGCTGTCCCGGCGGCATTTTTCCATTGGCGCAGACGGCATCATCTGCATCTGTGCCCCGGTAACGGCGGGCGCAGACGGACGGATGCGCATTTTTAACGCAGACGGCAGCGAGGCGCAGATGTGCGGCAACGGCATCCGCTGCGTGGCACAGTGGCTCTACACCCACGGGGTGGAAAAGCCGGTGCTGACCATCGACACCGGCAGCGGCTGCAAGACCGTCACCCGCAAGGGCGAGGGGCTGTGGCAGGTGGAAATGGGCGAGTACACCGCCATGGCGGCGGCGCTGCCGGCGGTGAACATGGGCGAAGGTCCGCTGGTGGATGTGCCGCTGGAAGTGGAAGGCAGATGCTGGCAGGTGAGCTGCATCAGCGTCGGCAATCCCCATTGCGTCACGGTGGTGGAAAATGTGGACGGCATGAAGCTGGAGCAGGTAGGTCCTGCCTTTGAGAGCCACAAAAACTTCCCGGAGCGGATCAACACCGAGTTTGTGGAAGTGGTGGACCCCACCCATCTGAAGATGCGGGTATGGGAGCGGGGCAGCGGGGAGACCTGGGCGTGCGGAACCGGCACCTGCGCCACCGTGGCAGCGCTTACGGAGCAGGGTCTGTGCCCTGCCGGAGAGGACATCCATGTGCAGCTGCGGGGCGGGGAGCTGGTGATCCGGATCCTGCCCGGCAGGAAGATGCTGATGACCGGTCCCGCCGAGACCGTGTGCGAGGGTACAACGGAAGTGTAAATGAGGACCCTCTCAGTCGCCTGACGGCGACAGCTCTCCCGAAGGGCGAGCTTTTCTGTATCAAGAGGAAAAGCTTCCCTTCAGAGCAAAAAAGCTCCCCCCTCGGGGGAGCTGGCATCGAGCGGATGCGAGATGACTGAGAGGGTTGCACCAATAAAAGAAGCGAGGGAAAGTATCATGAAGATGAACAAGCATTACGACGAGCTGAAGGCAAGCTACCTGTTTGTGGACATTGCCCACAAGGTGGCGGCATACCAGCAGGCACACCCGGAAAAGGAGATCATCCGTCTGGGCATCGGTGACGTGACTCAGCCTCTGGCAAAGAGCGTGGTGGAGGCAATGAAGGACGCCGCCGAGGAGATGGGCACCAAGGAGGGCTTCCACGGCTACGGTCCGGAGCAGGGCTACCCCTTCCTGAAGCAGGCGATCCAGGGCTACTACGCCGGTCGCGGCACCGCCATCGAGGAGGACGAGATCTTTATCTCCGATGGCGCAAAGAGCGATCTGGCAAATATGCTGGGTCTGTTTGATGTGGACAACACGGTGCTGGTTCCGGACCCGGTGTACCCCACCTATGTGGACGACAACGTCACCGACGGCAGAAAGATCATCTACAGCCGCACCCGGCAGGAAAACGGTTTTCTGGGTATGCCGGACGAGGATGTAAAGGCGGATATCATTTATATCTGCAGCCCCAACAACCCCACCGGTGCCGCCTACACCCGGCAGCAGCTGAAGGCATGGGTGGATTACGCCCGGAAGAACGACGCCATCATCCTGTACGATGCCGCCTACGAGTGCTTTATCTCCGATGGAGAGCTGGCACGGAGCATTTTTGAGATCGAGGGTGCACGGCAGTGCGCTGTGGAGATCTGCTCCTTCTCCAAGATCGCAGGCTTCACCGGCACCCGCTGCGGCTACACCGTGGTGCCCAAGGAGCTGGAGCGGGACGGCATGAACCTCAACAAGCTGTGGCTCCGCCGCCAGACCACCAAGTTCAACGGCGTGCCCTATGTGGTGCAGCGTGCCGCTGCCGCCGTGTTCACCGAGAGCGGCATGGCAGAGATCCAGGCAAATCTGGACTACTACCGCCGCAACGCCAAGGTCATTGCCGACGCACTGGACGAGTGCGGCGTGTGGTACTGCGGCGGCAAGAACAGCCCCTACATCTGGCTGCGGTGCCCCGGCAACATGAAGAGCTGGGAATTCTTTGACTGGCTGCTGGAGAACTGCGGCGTGGTGGGCACCCCCGGCGTAGGCTTTGGTGAGTGCGGCGAGGGCTACTTCCGCCTGACCGCCTTTGGCGATGCCGAAAAGACCAAGGTGGCGGCTCAGCGCATCAAGGCTGCTATCAAGGCACTGTAAAAAGAAAAACTCCCTCAGTCATCGCTGCGCGATGCCAGCTCCCTCTGAGAGGGAGCCTTCAGGTGCGGTCCGGAAAGCTGCCCGCTGCGAAAAAAAGCCTCCCTCTATGAGGGAGGTGGCACGGCGTAAGCCGTGACGGAAGGAGTTCTCAAAAGCTCTGTTGCACAAACTGTGCAGCGGAGCTTTTTTGTTTGCCCAATTTTTCTCGTACCCCTTGACAATGCTGTGTCTACTGTATATACTGTATATGTACAGAGGAACAGGAGGACGGAGACATGGATCTGTTCATCGACAACAAAAGCGGTGCGCCCATCTACGACCAGATCTACACCCAGATCAAAGATCAGATCATCCGGGGGGAGCTGCAGGCGGAGGAACCGCTGCCTTCCATCCGGGGGCTGGCACGGGACCTGCGCATCAGCGTCATCACCACCAAGCGCGCTTACGACGAGCTGGAAAAGGAGGGCTTTCTCTATGCAGTGCCGGGCAAGGGGTTCTTTGTAGCACCCAGAAACACCCAGCTGCTGCGGGAGGCAAACCTGAAAACCATCGAGGAGCATCTTGCCCAGGCGATCCGCCTGTCCGCTTCCTGCGGGCTGGGCAAAAAGGAACTGGAAGAGATGCTGGACCTGCTGTGGGAGGAATGAATATGAACGCACTGGAATTGCAGGGATTGACCAAAGAGTATAAGGATTTCACTCTGGGACCGCTGGACCTGACGGTGCCCGGCGGCACCATCTGCGGGCTCATCGGGGAGAACGGAGCAGGCAAAAGCACCACCATCCGGCTGATCCTGGACATGGTGCAGCGGGACGGGGGCACCGTGACCATTCTGGGCAGGGACAACCGTGCCGACCCGGTGGGCATCAAGGAGGAGATCGGCGTGGTGATGGGCAGCGACGGCATCCCCCTGTGCCTGAATGCGGTGCAGCTGGGTAAGGTAATGGCGGGCATCTACCGCAGCTGGGACCCCGCTTTTTACGCAGACCTGTGCCGGAAATTCGGGCTGCCGGACAAAAAGCAGTACAAGGACTACTCCACCGGCATGAAGATGAAGCTCTGCATGGCGGTGGCACTGTCCCACCACCCCAAACTTCTGCTGCTGGACGAAGCCACCAACGGGCTGGACCCGGTGGTGCGGGATCAGGTCACCGACCTGCTGCTGGACTTTGCCCGGGATGAGGACCACTCCATCCTCATCTCCTCCCACATCGTCAGCGATCTGGAAAAGCTCTGCGACACCATCGCCTTCCTCCACAAGGGCAGGCTGCTGCTCTGGGAGGATAAGGACATCCTGCGGCAGGAATACGCCCTGTGGCAGGGCACGGCGGCGCAGCTGGCACAGCTGGACCCCGGGGCGGTGTACGGCAGGCGGGTGACCCCCTACGGGGTATCCGCACTGGTGCGCCGGGAAAAGATGCCTGCCGGGGCACGCCTTGCCCCGGTGAGCATCGAAGAACTGTTTGTGATGATGGTGAAAGGGGAGAACGCACAATGAAGGGACTTTTGCTGAAGGACTGGTATCAGGCAAAGACCCTGCTGCCCTTCCAGCTGGCGGCGGTGATCGTTATGATGGGGGTGTCGGTGTACGGCTGGCGCAGCGGCTCCAATTTCTTTATGCTCTACGGCTGTTTTATTCTGGGCATGATGCCCATGAGCCTGCTGAGCTATGACCAAAGTTCCCGTTGGGACAGCTACAGCGGGACGCTGCCGGTGACCCGGACCCAGCTGGTGTCGGCAAAATACATCGTGGTTCTGGTGCTTGCCGGGGCGGCGGCGGTGCTCACCTGCGTGGTCATGGCACTGGCGGTGCTGCTGGGGGCTTCGGTGTCCGGGACCCAGGCGGCAGTGCAGGTGATCCAGGTCCTTGTGGTCATGCTCTGGGGCAACACCATCGTGCTGCCCTTCCTCTACCGGTTCGGACCGGAAAAAGGGCGCTACGCCTATGTGGGCATGATCGCCGTCATTGCGGCGGTGATCGGTGCACTGACCGCCCAGAGCGAGGATGGACTGACCCAGATCCAGCTTCTGGGCAATGCGGCGCTGCCCCTGTATTTTGCTGTGCTGGCAGTGACCTGCGGCTTCTTTGCCCTTTCGTGGCGGCTGTCCATTGCGTGGTGCGGAAAGGCAGGGCAGTAAGATGAAGAAAAGTCAGATCGCAGGCATCCTGTTTGGTGTTGCTATGGGCGTTTTGTTCAGCGTGTCGATGGGGACAGTGGGTTTTGCGCTGGGTGCCAGCTTTGCAATTCTGGGCATGGTGATGTTCGAAGGGCTGGATGACCCACAGGATAAAAAATAAGGTGTAAAAAATGCGCCGCCCCTGCCGGGAAAGCTTCTCCGGCAGGGGCGGTTTCTATATCACCAGTGATTTAGTAGAAAGAATAGTGAGCTGAATGAATGTGTCGGACGCATCTGCAGCTAAAGCAGATAATGCGGCACACGTCGTACACAAGAAGACAACAAGAAGAAAGTTGAGTATGAATCGTTTCATCTGTTGATCTTCTTTTTCCATTTCCAATAATAATACCCGATAAAATAGCTCAAAAGGAACAGAACCCCCACAGAAAACAGCATACCGAAGAGATAGTAGTCCGGAATCATGCGGGGCATCACATAGTGGAGGGCACGATACATCGCCTTGCCGGAAAAGAGCCAGTATGCCGCCGGCAGGATAAGTCCGTACAGGTTCTTTGCAGACCGGGACAGCCAAAACTGCACAAGCATCAAAGCGGCAAGAAGAAGTAAGAAAAGAGCCGGGGAATATGCTAACTTAGTCATACTCATAAATATTCGTCACCTTCTGTGCATCTATTGTGCCAGTTGGAAAACAAGGATCATCTATTGGAAGTTTTTCAATCTCTTGATTCACCAAACGGCAACTGTGTAAATATGTCACGGTTTTATATACTTCGTCGTATGTTACGTGACTGACGGTACCAGCGCCATCTTCATACCAGAATTCACAGTAAGACATCAGAAGCTCTTCACGGTAGCTTTTGACAGAGAAATCTCCATCAGCACTTGCAACGAGAATAAACGAAGAGGAAGAGAAAAGCAAGACAATTGCTAAGAGAACTGAATAAACACGCCTTTTTATAATACCTCTTTATTCTTGCCGTTATCGGCTTTCTTTTTCCAGAAAGTCAGTTCAAACAGAAGCAGCTGAAAAACAGGGGAGAGCCAGAAACAGAACAGCACGGGAAAATCAACGCCGATGCGGGACAGAACGACACAGGCATAGACGGCAAAGATGCTGAAAAGTGCCGGGATCATAAGGCAGACCCATTGTTTCCTGCAGCGGCAGCCCAGCAGCAGCTGCAGGACTCCGCCCAGAACAGACAGCATAAACCATGTGCGGATCATAAGCGCCACCTCTCTGCGTAAGGGAGTTCGCCGGATATATCAGATATATGTTCTCGTTTTTTACTGCATAGGAGCCACCTGCTTTCGTTGTTTTTATCCTGTTTTAAATGTAACAGAACCGGTGGGCTGCTGTCAAGTTGTGAAAAAGCCAGAAAATGGAAGTGACTCTTGTGCTGGTTGCACAAAATCCGGCGAGCTTCCGTACAAAAGCGGCTGAAAAAAAGAGCTGCTGCACCGGCAGGGTGCTGCAGCTCTTGAGGGTTTAAGGGTCTTATTCCGGGTTCCGGCGGGAGGGGTCTTGCTCCTCCGGGACGGCGCTCCGGGCGGCTTCCAGCTCCTCCACCCGCTTTTGCAGGGCGGTGATCCTGTCATCCATTTTCAGGAAGGTCCAGACCAGAATGGCAAGCACCACTGCGGGAGGAACGACTATCCACAGGGACTGCTGACACCAGCGCAGCAGCGAATAGCCGCCAAACATGGTAAAGAGAAACACCGCAAACAGGCTTGCGGCAAGTACAGCAAAAAATCCCATGGAAAAACCTCCCTGCTCTTATTCTTCGGCGGAGTCCTCTTCGTCCGGGTCCAGCTCAATGCTGAACACTGCCTTTTTCAGCTTGCCGCAGCCCTGTGCCTTCAGACCGGATTTATACGGTTCGCCTGCCAGATACAGGGCAAAACGACCCTCGCAGAGCATCCCGGCGATGCTGGTGCCGGCGGTGCCCACGGTGGTGTCGGCGGCTTCGTCGGCGGGCTTGGTGGGGATCAGGTCTGCCAGGCTCACCTCAAACAGCTCGCTGCCCTCCAGGTCGGTCTCCAGAGTGATATGGTTGTCGTGGCGCTGGAACAGTGCCTTGTCCGCAGGCTGAGGGGTGACGGTGGTGACGGTGACCACCGCTTTTTCCCCGTCGATGCGGGTGCGCCCGGCAGGCAGAGTGTTGATGTCCCGCGCCATGATGTACTCAATGACGGTGTCCAGATTTTGGCTGACGCCCAGATAGTTGGGCAGGTTATTCAGGGTATCGTAGATCATAGTGGTGCTCCTCCATAAGTGACCTCGCCCTCTCCGTCACGTTCCGTGACACCTCTCCCAAAGGGAGAGGCTTTGGCAAAACCGGAAACTTTGTCGTTCTGCCAAGGGCTCCCACTTTGGGGGAGCTGTCGAACGAAGTGAGACGGAGAGGGCGAGGAAGCCGTTTTTTATAAAACTTCTTTATTCTGCGTCCTTGGGCTCGGTCAGCAGCTCCTTGATGGAGGGCACTACGCCGCCCAGATTCTGCAGCTCCGAGGGAATGATGATCTTGGTCGCCTTGCCGTTTGCCACCTTGGCAAGAGCTTCCAGACTGCGGAGCGCCAGCACCTTGTCGTTGGGCATAGCCTCGTTCAGCAGCCGGATAGCATCGGCATTTGCCTGCTGCACCGCAAGGATCGCCTGTGCCTCGCCCTCTGCTTCCAGAATGCGCTGCTGCTTCACGGCGTCGGCACGGAGGATGGCGGCTTCCTTCTCGCCCTCGGCGGCGGTGATGGCTGCCTGCTTCTCGCCGTCTGCCTTCAGGATGACGGCACGCTTCTCACGCTCTGCCTTCATCTGCTTTTCCATTGCTTCCTGGATCTCCCGGGGCGGGATGATGTTCTTCACTTCCACCCGGTTCACCTTGATGCCCCACTTGTCGGTGGCTTCGTCCAGAATGGCAGTGATCTTGCCGTTGATGACGTCCCGGCTGGTAAGGGTGTGGTCCAGCTCCATCTCACCGATGATATTGCGCAGGGTGGTGGCGGACAGGCTCTCGATGGCGGCAATGGGCTGGTTTACGCCGTAGGTGTAGAGCTTGGCATCCATGACCTGAAAAAACACCACCGTGTCGATCTGCATGGTCACGTTGTCCCGGGTAATGACGGGCTGAGGGGGAAAGTCTGCCACCTGCTCCTTCAGGCTCACCTTTTTGGCAATGCGCTCAATAAAGGGGAGCTTTACGTGGAGACCGGCAGACCAGGTGTCGGAGTAGCTGCCCAGCCGCTCAATGACGTACACCTTGGACTGAGGCACGATGACGATGTTGGTGATGACCACCAGCAACACCACAAAAATCAGTGCGAGGATCAGAAAAAACAGAACCATAGCCTTTCTCCTTTATACATTTTATACAGCGGGTGAATAACGGATGCGATCATCCTTTGGGGCTTTCGGTGAGCACCGGTTCCACCATCAGCAGGGTGCTGTGGATCTCGGTGACCCGGCAGCGGTCGCCGGGAGCAAGGGTGTCGCCGGGGGTGATGCAGCAGGCGTTCCAGTCCACACCGTCCAGCCGTACCCGTCCCGGGGCGTCGGCAGTGACGGTGGTGAGCACCGTTGCCTCCCTGCCCAGATTGCGGTCGCCGTTGGTGGCGGTGTGCTTTTTGCGGAGCCGGGCGGCAAGGGGGCGGAACGCCAGCAGGCACAGCACGCTGACTGCCGTGAACACCACCGCCTGCACCCGGAAGGAACCGGTAAACAGACAGCTGATGAGGGCGGCGGCTGCACCTATGGCAAACCAGATGGAGGTCATGTTGAAGGTACTTGCCTCCAGTGCCAGAAAGCCTACAGCGGCGATGAGCCATAAAAAGGGTTCCATCTGCATGTTCTTTACCTCCTTTGCAACCATTATAATCCATCCCCTTGGGGGAAGGTCAAGAGTTTTTTGCTGGAACGTTGCGCAGAAAACAAAGTTTGGACAAAAATACCAGAGAAAGATCAGAAACAGCACCGCAGGACGGTGCCCCGGAAGCTGCCTGTCTGCCGCTGCGCCCTCTGCCGGTGAAAAAGTAAGTGGGGAAGATCCGCAGATCTTCCCCACTTACAAATAAAAACTGGATTCCGCTGGTCATGCTCAGAGCGCAAGCGGAGAGCATTTTAAATCGTTACAGCCCCACGGCATTACTGGATGTCGTAGTAGCTGTGGTTGGGGTTGTGTCCGTTCTCCTCCACCACGATGGTAAAGCCCATGGGGTTCACCTCGGTGTGCTTGCCGGAGGCAAGAGGCTCCACGATGATGTGTTCCGACCGGTTGATGATGATCTCGGCGGTCTCCACCTCGCCTACCCGCTGGTAGTGCAGGATGCCGTTCTCCGCACGCAGCACCCGCAGGGCACCGGTGCGGAACGCCTCGCAGCTGTGCCGCAGCTGTGCCAGCTGTGCCAGCACCGGGCGCAGCCGCTCCTCGTGGCTGTCCCAGCAGAAGAAGCCCCGGTTAAAGGGGTCCCGGTAGCCCTGCATCCCAATCTCATCGCCGTAGTACAGGCAGGGCACGCCGGGCAGGGTGTAGATGATGGCGTATGCCATCCGCAGCCGCAGCATACCTTCTTCGTAGGCATCGCCGGTGACGCTGCGCCCGCTCTGCCATTCTCTGCCCCGTCCGTTGGCAGGCTCATCGGCAATGACCGTGAGGGCACGCTCGGTGTCGTGGGTGGACAAAAAGTTCAGGGCGGTGTCCATGGCAGGGGCAGGGTAGTGCTCGCAGATGGACAGGATCTCCTCGGCGGTCTCCTGTGCAGATCTGCCCTTTACAAAGTCCAGCACGGCGTTTTTAAAGGGGTAGTTCATGACGCTGTCCAGCCCCTTGCCCAGCAGGTAGGTGCGCCGGTGCCCAAAGCCGTACTTGGTGGTGGCGTCCTCCCACACCTCGCCCAGCAAAAACTTTTCCGGGCTTACCCGCTTGACGGCGGTGCGGATCTTTTCGATAAAGTCATCGGGCAGCTCGTCCGCCACGTCCAGCCGGAAGCCGGCAGCACCCCGGCGGAGCCAGGTGTCAATGACGCCCCCCTCGCCGGTGATGAATTCCACAAAGGAGGGGGTCTCCTCGTTGACCTCCGGCAGGGTCTCAAAGCCCCACCAGCTGCGGTAGCCCCCCTTATACTTGGGGTCAAAGTCGTACCAGCTGCGGTAGGGGGACTGAGGATCCCGGTAGGCACCCCCGGCGCCGTACCGCCCCTCCCGGTTGAAGTAGATGCTGTCGGAACCGGTGTGGCTGAACACGCCGTCCAGCACGATGCCGATGCCGTATTTTTTTGCCTCCCGGCACAGCACCTCAAACTCCTCGTTGGTGCCCAGCAGGGGGTCCACGTTGAGGTAGTCGGCGGTGTTGTACCGGTGGTTGGAGTGCGCCTCAAAGATGGGGTTCAGGTAGAGGTAGTCCACCCCCATCTCCTGCAGGTAGGGCAGCTTGATGCGGATGCCCTCCAGGTCGCCGCCAAAGTAGTCCTCGTTCAGGTGCCCGCCGGTCTCGTTGGGCTGCCAGAAGGGCTCGGCGTGCTTATCCGCCTGATACAGCCGGTCCGGGAAGGGCATGGGCTTGTTCTCGATGCCCTCGCAGAAGCGGTCCGGGAAGATTTGGTAGAACACCTTGCCCTTGATGCACTCCGGGGTCCGGAAACCGGCATCGTAGACGGTGATCTGCCAGGATTCGCCTTCCTGCCAGCTGACGACGCCGCAGTTGTCCCTGCCCCGGACGATGCGGCGGAAGTCGGTATAAAGATCAAAGTAGTAGAAGTACAGCCCGGCATCGTTGAGCTGCACATCCACCGAAAAGTGGTTCTGGTGGGGAGTCTGCCCGTCAAATTTCATGCGGTAGTGCACGGGCACATCGTATTTGCCCTCTTTCTGCAGCACCAGATGGGGGTCCACATAGCCCAGCTCCTCCGGGATGCACAGACTCAGATGCACGGTCTGCCCTGCCCGGACGGCACCAAAGGGCTGCTTGAAGTAGGGGTCGTAGCTATTGAACAGACAAGCCAAGAAACGATCGTCCTTTCTCAAAAAAGCCCCGGCGGGCGAAGACGCCGCCGGGGCAGATGATTTTTTGAAGACCCTCTCAGGCTGCCTTCGGCATCCAGCTCCCCCGAGGGGGGGAGCTTTTTGCGGGAGAGGGGAACCTTCAGGGAAGAACTCCTTCACCTCGCCCCTCGGGAGAGGTGGCATTGCGCAGCAATGACAGAGTGGGTTCCCTTACTTGCCCATGGGAACGGGGGAAGCGTACCAGATGTCCCGTGCGTAGTCCAGCACGGAGCGGTCAGCGCTGAAGATGCCGCTGTTGGCAATGTTCTTCAGGCTCATCTGTGCCCACTTCTCACGGTCGGCATACAGCTTCTGCAGGTCTGCCTGTGCACGGCGGTAATCCTTGAAGTCTGCCATGACCATGTAGGGGTCGCTGCTGCGCAGGTTCTCGGTGACTTCGTGGAAGTTCTCACCGTTCCAGCCACGCTCCAGGAAGTTCAGGGCGCTGTTTGCCACGTCGTCGCCCATGATAAAGGCGTTGGGGTGGTAGCCCACCTTCTTCAGGTTGTTGACCTCGGGAGTCAGCATACCAAAGATCAGCTCGTTCTCCTTGCCGGCAGCGTCAGCAATCTCCACGTTGGCACCGTCCAGAGTGCCCAGAGTGATGGCGCCGTTCAGCATGAACTTCATGTTGCCGGTACCGGAAGCCTCGGTGCCTGCCAGAGAGATCTGCTCGGAGACCTCGGCTGCGGGCATCAGGTGCTCGCTGAGGGAGACACAGTACTCTTCCAGATAGACCACACGGAGCTTATCCCGGACAGCGGGATCGTTGTTGATCAGGTCGCCCAGCTTGCAGATCATGCGGATCATCTGCTTTGCCATGTAGTAGCCGGGAGCAGCCTTTGCGCCAAAGATGTAGGTCTTGGGGATAAAGTCGGCGTTGGGGTTCTCCTTCAGGTACAGGTACTGGGCAGCGATGTTCAGAGCGTTCAGGTGCTGACGCTTGTACTCGTGCATACGCTTGACCTGGCAGTCAAAGATGGAGTTGGGGTCGATGACCTGACCGGTGCTCTTTGCCAGATAGTTTGCAAAGTCCTTCTTGTTGGCGAGCTTGATCTCGTTCAGCTTCTTCAGCACGGTCTTGTCGCTCTCAAAGGCGTTGAGCTTGCTCAGGTCGGAAGCATCGTGCTTGTAGCCATCGCCGATGGTCTCGTCCAGCAGCTTGCACAGACCGGGGTTGGAGGCGAGCAGCCAGCGGCGGTAGGCGATGCCGTTGGTGACGTTCTTGAATGCCTGAGGCTTGTACAGGTAGTAATCGTGGAAGACGCTTTCCTTGATGATCTCGCTGTGGAGCTTGGAAACGCCGTTGATGCTGTTGGCGGTGTAGGCGCAGATGTTTGCCATGCGCACCTGATTGTCGCCGATCAGTGCCATGTAGTTGATCTTGCCCTGATCGCCGGGGAACACCTTTTCCAGATCCTCACGGGCACGGCGGTCCATTTCCACCACGATCTGGTAGATGCGGGGCAGGGTCATCTTGAAGATGTCCACGTTCCACTTCTCCAGAGCCTCAGCCATGACGGTGTGGTTGGTGTAGGAGAAGACCTTCTGGCAGATGCCAAATGCCTTGTCCCAGCCAAAGCCGCACTCATCCAGCAGAATGCGCATCATTTCGGGGATCGCCAGAGTGGGGTGGGTATCGTTGAGCTGGATCGCCACCTTATCGGGCAGGTTCTCCAGAGTGGCGTAGCTGGACAGGTGGTTCTGCACGATGTCGCCGATGGAAGCGGCAGACAGGAAGTACTGCTGACGCAGACGCAGGATCTTGCCCTCGATGTGGTTGTCGTTGGGGTACAGCACCTTGGAGATCAGCTCCGCATTGGCGTTCTTGCTCATAGCGGTGTTGTAGTTGCCCAGAGAGAAGCTGGACATATCAAAGTCCGGTGCCTTTGCCTGCCACAGACGCAGCTTGGCAACGCCCTTTCCGTCGTAGCCCTGCACGTACATGTCGGAGGGGATCGCCATAACGCTGTTGTAGTTGGTGTGCTGGATGTAGTGGAAGCCGTTGTCCCAGTTCTCGTGGATCTCGCCGTCAAAGCGGATCTCCACAGCCTGATCCGGGTGGCTCTTCATCCACACCTGACCGCCGGGCAGCCAGTTGTCGGCACGCTCCTGCTGCCAGCCGTCCACGATCTTCTGCTTGAAGATGCCGTACTCGTACAGGATGGAGTAACCGGTGCCACAGATATCGGTGGTTGCCATGCCGTCCAGATAGCAGGCAGCAAGGCGGCCCAGACCGCCGTTGCCCAGACCTGCGTCCGGCTCTTCCTCATAGATGCTGTCCAGATTGATCTCGGCATCGGCGAGTGCCTTCTTGGCGACCTCGTCCAGACCCAGATTGAACAGGCTCATCTTCAGGCTGCGACCCATCAGGAACTCCATGCAGAGATAATAGACCTGCTTGGTGCCGGTGCCAATCGCCTTGGACTGGAACTTTTTGTGGTTCTCGCTCATCATCTGGCGGCAGATCAGGGCAAGGGAACGGTAGATCTGCTGGTTGGAGGCAACGTTCAGCTCAACGCCGTACTCGCTGGTGAGCTTGTCCTGAAGAATTTTTCCAAATTCCTTCGATGTCATAAACTGTACTCCTATCTGCATAACTGCTGATTGTTAAAATAATTGAGGCAGCAAACATCTCCCCCTATTTCACGCTGCCCTTAATAACAAAGTTATTATAATATGGACCAGGCGTAAATGCAAGGAAATTGCAGGGAATCAACGGATTTTTTCCGTAATTGCTATTTTATTAACCAAGTTTCTGACAAATCTGCCGAAAATTCAAAAAATACACTTTTTCTTGATGCTTATTCATAGTATAATAAGAAGAGAGACGGAGCACATTCTGCCGTTTGCAGGGCTGCGGCAGGGGGTAACTCCGGGAGTAATGAGCCGGGAAACTTGCTCCGGCGTCCGTCCGGAGCCTGAAACGGTACCGGGAACGGTGTCGTTTGTGCCGGAAATACAGCAAACAGCCGCCCGGAATGGACGGAAACGGATAAAAGGGGAATTTGATCATGGTCAACAAGGTACGGGTGAACATTGCAGGCACCAGCTATGCCATCGCAACCACGGATTCGGAGAAATACATCCTGTCCCTCGCCAAAAAGCTGGACGAGGACATCACAAAGCTGCTGGACGACAACGAAAATCTGTCGGTGACCAAGGCGGCGGTGTTCTGCGCCATGGACTATCTGGACGAATACCGCAAGAGCACCGGCAGCGCCGAGAATATGCGGGGACAGATCCAGGATTACATTGCAGATGCGGCACGCGCCAAACTGGCGGAGGACAAGATCCGCGCCGAAAACGAGGTGCTGCGCCGGGAGGCAGCTGCTCTGCGGGAGCAGCTGGAAAAGGAACGCCGCCGGGAAGAGCGGGCAGAACAGGCGGCGCAGGCAGCGGCAGAGCCGGAAAAAGACTGAAGCCCTTACATTATATAATATAGAGGTTTATTATGTCGAAAATTGAGATCCTTGCCCCGGTGGGCAGTCAGGAGATGCTTCATGCCGCCGTGTACAGCGGCGCAGACGCTGTGTATCTGGGCTTTTCGGGCTTCAACGCCCGGACCGGTGCCGGCAACTTTGACGCCGACAGCCTGAAGGAGGCAGTGCGTTTCTGCCACGCCCGGGGGGTGGCGGTGCATGTGGCGCTGAACACCACGGTCTACGGCACCGAGCTGGAAGCACTGGCGCAGGCGGTGCGGGCGGTGGCGGCAAGCGGTGCAGATGCGGTGATCTGTCAGGATCTGGCAGTGGCGCAGCTCATCGGGCAGATCGCCCCGGACCTGCCCCGCCACGGTTCCACCCAGATGAGCGTCCACACCCTGCAGGGTGCTTTGAAGCTCAAGGAGCTGGGCTTTACCCGGGTGGTGCTGGCGCGGGAGCTGAGCCTGCCGGAGGTAGAGCACATCACCAAAAACTGCGGCATCGAGACCGAGTGCTTCGTCCACGGTGCACTGTGCATGTGCGTCAGCGGACAGTGCTATATGTCTGCCTTTCTGGGCGGTCGCAGCGGCAACCGGGGCTCCTGTGCCGGTCCCTGCCGTCTGCCTTTTGAAGCAAACGCCCTGCCGGAGGGCAAGCCCGGTCGGCTGCATCACCTGTCCCTGAAGGACAACTCGGTCATCGACAAGCTGGACAAGCTGCAGGCACTGGGTGTGGCGTCGGCAAAGATCGAGGGACGGCTGCGGACTCCGGAATACGTGGCAGCCGCCGTCAACGCCTGTCTGGCAGGGCGGGAAGGTCGTGCCTACGACCGGGACCTGCTGAAGAACGCCTTCAGCCGTTCCGGCTTCACCTCCGGGTATCTGGACGGAAAAATTGACGGTACTATGTTTGGTGTCCGCAGCGAAGCGGATGCAGAGCAGACCAAAAAGACCCTGCCCATGCTGCGGGAGCTGTACCGCCGGGAGCGGTCCCGGGTGCCGGTGCAGATGAAGCTGGAGATCGAGGAAGGGGGCGAAAAGCTCACCGTCATCGATGCCGACGGCAACAAAGCGTTTGCCTACGGGGACTTTGAGCCTCAGCCTGCCCGGAACGACCCCACCGAGAGTCTCCGCCGCAGCCTTGCCAAGACCGGTGGCACCCCCTTTGAGGCAGGGGAGATCACGGTGGAGATGGAGGACGGACCCTGGTTCGTCCCCGGCAGCGCCGTCAACGAGATGCGCCGGGATGCACTGGATGCCCTGCTGAAAAAGCGGGAGGTACTGCGCCCGTGGGCGGTAAAGGAGGTGGCACTGCCGCCGCTGCCCTGCCGCAGCCTGCCTGCCCACCGCACCCTCCGTGCCCGGTTTGAGAGCTGGGAGCAGGTGCCGGAGCGTGGGCTGGACGGCATCGAATATCTGATCCTGCCCATTGCACAGGCGGACCGGGTGCCCCGGGAGTGGCGCAGCAAGACCCTGCTGGAGCTGCCCCGGGTCATGTTCGGCAAGCTGGAAGAGGACACCGCCCGCCGCATCGCTGCCACCCAGGAACAGGGCTTTGCCGGCTACGAGGTGAGCAACATTGCCCATCTGCGGCTGTGCCGGGGTCTGCCCATGTCCGGCGGTTTTGGGCTGAACATCACCAACAACCTGTCGGCGCAGTTCTACGGAGAGCAGGGACTTTCCAGCCTGCTGATCCTGCCGGAGGTAAAGGACAGCGACATCGCCGCCATTGCGCCGGTGTGCAAGGGCAAGCCGGTGCCCACCGGCGTGCTGGTCTACGGGCATATGCCCCTGATGGTGACCCGTGCCTGCCCCCTGCAGAACATCCACGACTGCGCCCACTGCGACAAGACCGGCGTTCTCACCGACCGGAAGGCGAAAAAGTTCCCGGTGCGCTGCGGTCTGGGCGTCCGCACCATCTACAACCCGGTGCCCATCTACATGGGGGACAAGCCCGGTGCGCTGGCGGTGGACTACGGTGTAGCGTACTTTACCCTGGAAAGCCGGGAGGAAGCTGCCCGTATTCTGGATATGATCCGCACCCACGCCCCCTTTGAGGGAGACTTTACCCGAGGACTGTATTTCAAGGGCACCAACTAAGAGATACCCTGCTGTCAAGGGCAGGAGAATAGAGATAAACGAGGTATACTATGGAACCCATCACTGTAAAATATAAGGTACTGGACCCCCGGGCGCAGGTGCCCGCCTACGCTACTCCCGGTTCTGCCGCCGCCGACCTGTGTGCGGTGCTGGACCAGCCCCTGACCCTTGCCCCCATGGAGCGGGCACTGGTGCCCACGGGGCTTGCCATCGAGCTGCCCGGTGCCCACAGCGTGGCGCTGGTGTATGCCCGTAGCGGGCTTTCCATCAAGCACGGCGTCTGCATGGCAAACGGCGTGGGTGTGGTGGACAGCGACTACCGGGGTGAGCTGAAGGTGCCCATGGTCAATTTGGGCGCAGAGCCATACACCATCCAGCCCGGGGAGCGGGTGGCACAGCTGTGCATCGCCCCGGTGTACACCGCCGCCTTTGCTGCCGCCGGAGAGCTGGGGGATACCCAGCGGGGCGCAGGGGGCTTTGGCTCCACCGGAAAGTGAGGGACCCATGGCTTTGATCTTAGCTTCCGGCAGCCCCCGCAGAAGAGAGCTGCTGTCCCTGTACACCACGGATTTCACGGTGCAGGTCAGCGATTTTGAGGAGACCGGCGTGGAGGCTGCCACCCCGGCACAGCTGGTGGAAAAGCTGGCGCAGGGCAAATGCCTTGCGGTGGCGGCACAGCACCCCGGGCAGGTGGTCATCGGCTGCGACACGGTGGTGGACGTAAAAGGGGAGGTCTTTGGCAAGCCCCGGGACCCGGAGGACGCCCGGCGGATGCTCCGTGCCCTGTCCGGCTCCACCCACGAGGTCCACACCGGGGTCTGCGTGTCGGACGGGACCCGTACCGAAAGCTTTGTGGACAGCTGCCGGGTGACCTTTTTCCCCATCTCCGAAGAGGAGATCACCCGTTACATCGCCACCCGGGAGCCTTACGACAAGGCGGGTGCCTACGGCATCCAGGGGCGGGCGGCGCTGTGGGTGGACCGCATTGAGGGGGATTACTACACCATCATGGGGCTTCCGGTCAGCCGTACTGTACAGCTGGTGGAACGTTTTGTGTGAAAAAATAGAAAAATGGAACAAAACTGCCTTAAATGCTTGAGAAAAAGGCGGTTTAGGGCTATAATAATACCGTGTTATTCTGCGAAGGGCGGCGCATTATCGCAGCCGTCAGGCGTTAAGGCATAGATAACGGGAAATACGAAGGAGAGAGTATACAATGGGTTTTCTGTCTAAGGACATTGGCATTGATCTGGGTACGGCAAATACTCTGGTCTATATGAAGGGCAAAGGCATCATCATGCGGGAGCCTTCCGTGGTGGCTGTGGACACCAAGAGCGACGAAGTGCGCTGCGTGGGCGGCGAGGCAAAGGCGGTCATCGGTCGTACCCCCGGCAGCATCGTGGCGGTGCGTCCCCTGAAGGACGGCGTCATTGCCGACTTTGATATCACTGCAAACATGCTGGAGAACTTCCTGAAAAAGGCTTGCGGCAACAGCATGTTCTCCCGTCCCCGGGTGGTCATCTGCATCCCCTCCGGTGTTACCGAGGTGGAGCGCCGTGCCGTCCGTGAGGCGACCCTGAAGGCAGGGGCACGGCAGGTGTCGGTGATCGAGGAGCCCATGGCAGCTGCCATCGGTGCCGGTCTGCCCATCAGCGAGCCCACCGGCAGCATGATCGTGGACATCGGCGGCGGCACTGCAGAGATCGCCGTGATCTCTCTGGGCGGCATCGTGGCATCCCGCAGCGTGCGGATGGCAGGCGATATGTTCGATCAGGCGATCATTGCCTTTATCAAGCGCAAGTACAACCTGCTCATCGGTGAGCGCACCGCCGAGCAGATCAAGATCGAGATCGGTTCCGCCTTTGCCATGGACCCGGAGATGACCATGGAGATCAAGGGTCGCAATCTGGTGGACGGTCTGCCCAAGAACATCGTGGTCCACTCGGAGGACGTCCGGGAGGCTCTGCTGGAGTGTCTGGTCAAGATCACCAGCGCCATCAAGGAGACTCTGGAGCGCACTCCGCCGGAACTGAGCGCCGATATCATCGACCGGGGCATCACCCTTACCGGCGGCGGCGCCCTGCTGCGGGGTCTGGATAAGCTGATCCAGAGCGAGACCGGCATTGATGTGCATATTGCGGAGGATCCTCTGGACTGCGTGGCAAAGGGTGCCGGCGCCGTGCTGGATCATGTGGATGTGCTGCACGACGTGCTGGACACCGATGGCGGTCATATGTAAACGGCTGCCCCGGCAGGGCGGTGAACATTGCGGAAAGACTTTTCGACCCTGAGAGGGTTTTCCGCTGCAAAAACGTTCCCTTGCGCGGATGGCAGAGCTGTCCGCGCTTTTTTATCGCAGTTTGTTGTGCTGCCGGACAGGGCAGAAACAGGAGGGTGACCCCTTGAAAGATTTTTTTGATACCTGGAAATTCAGGATCCTTGTAGCCATCGCTGTGTTTCTGGTGGGGATCATGGCATATGCCGGTGCAAACGGACGGCTCACCGCCGCTCCTCAGGAGCTGCTGGGAGTGGTCCTGAAGCCTTTTCAGCAGCTTACCGCCTCGGTCAGCGGCGGCGTAGCCTCGGTGTGGCAGAAGTACACCAGCATTGACGAGGTCATGGAGAAAAACGAAAAGCTGGAGGAAGAAAATGCCCAGCTGCGCCAGCAGATGGTGGAATACGACCGTCTCCGGGCAGAAAACGAGGCGTACCGGGCGCTGGCAAACATCCAGAAAAAGAATACGGAGATGAGCTATGTCTCCGCCTTTGTCATCGGACGGGACCCTCTGGACGAGTTCTGGGGCTTTACTCTGGACAAGGGCACCGCAGACGGCGTGGCGGTGCAGGATGCCATCATCAGCGACCGGGGTTACCTGCTGGGCATGGTGGTGGAAGCAGATGCCACCAGCTGCAAGGTGATGACGGTGCTGCATCCCAGCTTTAACGCTGCAGGAGTGGTCTCCCGGAACCGGGAGAACGGCATCATCACCGGCAGTGCGGAGTACGCATCGGAGGGGCTGTGCACCCTCACCAATCTGGAGCGCAACACCGGGGTCCGGGCAGGGGACCAGATCATCACCACCGGTCTGGGCGGCGTGGTCCCGCCGGACCTGCTGCTGGGCAGCGTGCAGGAAGTGGTGCCGGAACAGAGCGGCATGTCCTCCACGGCGGTCATCAAGCCGGGGGCAGACCCCCGCACCGCAAAGCACGTGTTCATCATTACAGAGTATTAAGGGGGAGCACCTATGGAATCACGCCACAAGCGCAGCCGCAGCCAGATCTATAAATGGTGCTGCTATGTGCTGGGGCTTCTGGTCTGCGCAGCGCTGCAGACCACCCCGGGTCTTTTTCAGCTGGGGGAGGCAAAGCCCCTGCTGATCCTGCCCATCTGCCTTGCAGTGGCGGTCTTTGAGGGAGAGTTTGGCGGGGCACTTTTTGGCATGGTGTGCGGGCTTATGTGGGACTATACCGCCGGGCGCACTGTGGGTATGCTGGGGCTGGAGATCATGATCCTCTGCTTTGCCGTAGGCGTGCTGGTGCAGCTGTATCTGCAGAGCGCCCCGGGCAACTTTGCGGTGATCTGCAGCGTGGCGGCATGGCTGCTGCTGTCCTGCGACTGGCTGTTCTTCTACTACATGCCCGGCTACAGCGGGGCGGCACAGCGGTATCTGTTTTTTGTGCTGCCCTCGGTGCTGCTGACGGTGCTGCCGGCGCTGCTGGAATTTGGCATAGTGCGGCGGATCAACGCCGCATTTAAAATCGACAACGGCGTGGTCTGACCGCCGGAGGAAAAGCGGATGAATCAAAACGAACGCAAAATCATGATCCGCCGCATGGCGCTGCTGATCGGGGTGGCGGCATTGGTGATCTTTCTCTATGCCCTGCGGCTGATCTTTCTGCAGCTGGTCAACGGCGACCAGTTCAGTGCCAAAGCCACCAATACCACCGACTACCGCTTTACCGTAACGGCGGCGCGGGGTGACATCGTGGACAGCACCGGCAAACGGATCGCCACCAGCACCACCGCCTACAATGTGGTGCTCAACAAGTTGCTGATGGGCAGTCAGGATCTGGATACCATGCTCCAGCGGCTGGTGGAGCTGTTCCGGGAAAACGGCGAGAGCTGGAACGACACCCTACTCATCAGCCAGCCGGATGCGGCAGGCAATTACACCTTTACGGACAACGCCGCCAGCTCCACCGACCAGAAGCAGCTGGCAGACATGAAGGAAAACCTTGGCTTGCAGCAGTATGCCACCGCCAACGACGTCATGGAGATGCTGGTGGAAAAGCACAAGCTGAGCGGGTATTCCCTGTCCTGGCAGCGGGTGCTGGCAGGCATCCACTACGAGATGGACCGGCAGGCGTTCTCCAATGTGAACAACTTTGTCATGGCGGAGAAGGTCAGCGATGCCACTGTGGCGACCATCAAGGAAAACAGCCTTTCCCTGCCGGGTGTGGAGATCGTAAAGACCAGTGCCCGCAGCTATGAGCAGAGCGACATCATCCCGGCGGTGCTGGGACGGGTGGGCAAGATCACTGCCGAAAAGTGGAAGGTCACCGACGAGAACGGGCAGGTCACCTATCCTCTGCGGGAAAAAGGCTACAACATGAACGATGTGCTGGGCATCTCCGGTCTGGAATCCGCCTTTGAGGACGAGCTGCGGGGCAAGGACGGCGTGGAGACCATCACCCGGAACTCCGACGGCGTCATTGTGGACACCCAGCTCACCACCGTGCCGGAGCCGGGACACACTCTTCAGCTCACCATCAACAGCGACTTTCAGCGGGCGGTGGACAAGGCACTTGCCAACAACATCGACATGATCAACCGGGTCTACAACACCGGCAATATGAAGGCGGCGGCAGCGGCGGCGGTGGTCATTGACGTAAAGGACGGCAGCGTCCTTGCCGCCTCCAACTACCCCAGCTACGACCAGAACCTGTTTGCCACCAACTACGAGGAGTACAGCAGCGACCCCAGTCTGCCCCTGTTCAACCGGGCGCTGCAGGGTCTGTACACCCCCGGCTCCACCTTTAAGCCCTCGGTGGCGGTGGCAGCGCTGGACAGCGGACTCATCAACCAGTATTCCACCGTTTACTGCAACGGCGTATACAATTACTATAAGGACTACCATCCCCGCTGCACCCGCCACGGACACAGCGGGAACATCGACGTGGTCACGGCGATCAAGTGGAGCTGCAATATCTTCTTCTACGATGTGGGACGCCGCCTTACCAGTGACGTCTACGATGCCTACGCCTACAAGCTGGGTCTGGGGCAGCGCACCGGTGTGGAGGTAAGCGAGGCAACGGGACGGCTCACCACCAAAAACGACTCCAACTACACCTCCTCTCTGGACGTGCAGGCGGCGATCGGACAGGGCAACACGGTGGTCACCCCCATCCAGCTTGCCACCTATGCCGCCACCCTTGCCAACAACGGTGTGCGGTACCGCACCCACTTTGTCAAGGCAATATTGGATTCCAACACCGGCGAGGTGATCCGGGAGACCCAGCCGGAGGTGATGGATGTCATCGAGGACAACGGCACCACCTTTGATCTGGTGCGGAAGGGTATGATGCAGGTGCCTAGCACCATTTCCGGCAAGATCTCCAGCTACCCCTACGCCATTGCCTGTAAGACCGGCACCCCCCAGCGCAGCGAGACCTACGGCTCCGGCAAGCATTACCTGAACGCCGTGATGGTCGCCTATCTGCCGGCAGATGATCCCCAGATCGCCATTGGCATCGTGGTGGAGTACGGCGGCTACGGCGCCCGCACCGGCGACCTGGTGGTGGATATTGCCAACGCCTACTTTGCCATGAAGGACGGCACCCTGACCTCGGGGGAGGTACCGGCGGCATCCGCAGACCAGAACACCCAGACCACCGGTACCACAGACAACCGGAATACGGTGTCTGCCGGCGGAGCTGCGGCAAATACCGCCGCCCCGGCGGAAACTGCCGCCCCGGCGGACCAGACCGCCGAGGAGACCGGGGGAGATGTTGCACAGGAAGTGCTGCCGGTGCAGGAGCAGACTGCCGCCCTGCCCCAGCCTGCGGAAGAGACCCAGCCGGAACCGGTGCAGACTGTGCCGGAAAACGACCCTCCCGCCGGGGGAGAAGCGGCGGAGTAACGCAGGTTTCCCGGCAGAGAACACCACTTTAAAAGAAATTTGAGTGTTTTGTATAAAAAGTGGTTGTAAATGAACAAAATTTGTGATATCATTCTCTACAAAGATGTTTGTATACAATTGTTTCAGCAGAGGAGAGGGATTACGGATGACGATTGCACTGATTGCGCATGACTCGAAAAAGGAACTGATGGTTCAGTTCTGTACGGCATACTGCCGCATCCTGAGTCAGCATAAACTGGTTGCGACCGGCACTACAGGCAAAATGATCGCCGAGGCGACCGGGCTGCAGGTGCAGCGGTTCCTTTCGGGGGTCCAGGGCGGAGGTCAGCAGATCGCTTCCCGCATTGCCTGCAACGAGATTGATCTTTTGCTGTTTTTCCGGGATCCCATCAACGCAAAGCCCAGCGAACCCAATGAGATGACTCTGCTGCGGCTGTGTGATGTGCATAATATTCCCATGGCAACCAACATCGCCACTGCCGAGGTGCTGATCCACGGCTTGGAGCGTGGCGATCTGGATTGGCGGGATATCGTGCATCCCCAGAGCAACTGACCGGAACGATACCAGAATAAAACAAAGGACTGCTGCGCCATCTGGGTGCAGCAGTCCTTTTTGCGTTTTGCGTTTTGCCGAAGGGGGATCACAGCAGCTTAAAATCCCGTGCCATCTCCTCCACATCGGCGGGGGCGAAGTCCCCCAGAGGCAGGATCAGCCGACCCAGCACCTCTTGGGGCAGGGCGGCAATGGAGCCGCTTTCGTCTCGGGCGGCGTCCACCGGCGGGTGCACGGTGTTCAGCCCCTCTGCGCCGGTCTCCACCCGGGCATACCGGGGAGCGGCGATGTACTGGATGCCCAGCTTGTCGGCGGCGGTGAGCAGGGCGGCAAAACCGGGGTCTCCGGCTGCCTCCGGCTGCTGTGCCAGCGCCTCGGCGTTGAGCAGGATGCACTCGATGCCCAGTGCCTCGGCGGCTGCCTTGGCGGCTTCTGCCTGCCGGGTCTTTGCCGGGTCAAGGCGCACCACCGCACCTGCCACCCCAAAGCCCTGCTGCTGCAGGATCCGCACTGCCACAGCTGCCTCGGTGGTGCCGTCCATGGCAACCAGCACCTTGTCCTGAGTCTCGTAGGTGTCAAACCCGCTGCCGGGCAAAAAAGTATCGTTCATGTTCCCTGCCTCCCGCCATATGCTTTGCTCTGTGCGACCGCAAGCTGGTCGCAGCGTTCGTTTTCCGGGTGCCCGGCGTGACCCTTGACCCAGACGTAGGTGATCTGGTGCCGTGCTTCCTGTTCCAGCGCCTGCGCCCAGAGATCCGGGTTCAGGGCAGGGGAGCCGTCGGACTTTTTCCAGCCCCGGCGCTGCCAGCCCTTTGCCCAGCCCTTTTCCAGCCCATTGATCACATACTGGCTGTCGGAGCACAGGCGCACCTGACAGGGCTCCTTGAGCTGGCGCATCGCCTCAATAAAGGCGGTAAGCTCCATCCGGTTGTTGGTGGTGCTTGCATCGCCGCCGCTGAGCTCCTTTTCGTAAACTTTGCCGTTGAAACGGTAGCGCAGCACAGCACCCCAGCCGCCGGGACCGGGGTTGCCGCTGCATGCGCCGTCGGTGTAGACTTCGACCTGCTTCATGGGGTTCTCCTTACAAAGATAGTACCTTTATTTAGCGCCATCCGACGCAGAATGTCAAGTGCAAATGTATAGCGCACCGCATATTTGCCAAACCTTGGAATTGACAAAAACGCCGGGAAATACTATACTTGTTCTAACAAAATGCGTATAGGGGCGCACCACAGGCGTGCGCTCAGCCGTTCCCGCAGACCAGCCGCGGTCGCATCGAACAGATGGACTGTACGGGCAAAAAAGTTTCTGTGGAACAAACAGCAGTGCACAAAAACACGCTGACAAGTGAATTCTATACGGATGCATCGAAGGGAAGCCGATGTGATTTTTAGTGCTTCCCCCCTGCGGCAGAGCTGTTTTCTTTTGAGAGAACGGTCTTTGCGGCAATTGTAATTGGAGGTCAGAATGGCACAGACAAAAGGAACTGCGGCAGCAGCCGCAGCCGCAACCCACGCAAAACCTGCAGAGAACGGCGAAAAGCGCCCCCGCACCACCCGCCGTCCCTATTACAACCGGCGTCCCCGCCGTCCCCAGCAGCCCAAGGAGGCTGCAACGCCCATCCATATCTATCCGCTGGGCGGTCTGGGAGAAGTGGGCAAGAACATGACCGTCTACGAGTGCAACGGGGATATGATCATCGTGGACTGCGGTCTGGTGTTCCCGGACAGCGAGATGTACGGCGTGGACATGGTGATCCCGGATTTCACCTTTGTGGTGCAGAATAAGGATAGGATCAAGGGTCTGCTGATCACCCACGGTCACGAGGACCACATCGGCAGCATCCCCTACCTGCTGCAGAAGTTTGACCTGCCGGTCTACGGCACCCGCCTGACCTGCGGTCTCATCCGCAACAAGCTGGAGGAGTTCGGGCTGGCAGGCAAGACCAAGTTTGTGGAAATCACCCCCCGGCAGAAGATCAAGCTGGGCTGCTTTACGGTGGAGCCCATCCATGTGAACCACTCCATTCCGGATGCGGTGGCGTTTGCCATCGACAGCCCTGCCGGCACCATCATCCAGACCGGCGACTTCAAGATCGACTACACCCCCCTGGCATGCGGCGTCACCGACCTGTCCACTCTGGCAGAGTACGGACAGCGGGGGGTGCTTGCCCTGCTCAGCGATTCCACCAACTCCGAGCGTCCCGGCTTTACCGCCACCGAGCAGAAGGTGGCGGCAGGTGTCCGCAATCTCTTTGCCCGTGCCCGGAACAAGCGCATCATCATTGCCACCTTTGCATCCAATATCTACCGGGTGCAGCAGATCATTGATCTGGCAGTGGAGGACGGGCGCAAGGTGGCGTTCAGCGGTCGCAGCATGGTAAACAACACCGCCATGGCGCAGGAGCTGGGCTATATGCACATCCCGGAGGGCACCCTCATCAGCGTGGACGAGCTGAACCAGTATCCCCCGGAGCAGGTGGTGCTGATCACCACCGGCAGTCAGGGCGAGCCTTTGAGCGCCCTTTCCCGCATGGCGTCCTGCAGCCACCGTCAGGTGCGGGTGGGACCCGGGGACTTCATCATTATCTCCGCCAACCCCATCCCCGGCAACGAGAAGAGCGTGACCAAGATCGTCAACGGTCTGCTGCTGCTGGGTGCAGAGGTCATCTACGAGAGCATGTATGACGTCCATGTGTCCGGTCACGCCTGTCAGGAAGAGCAGAAGCTGATGCTGACCCTCACCCGTCCCCAGTATTTCCTGCCGGTCCACGGCGAGTACAAGCAGCTGAAAAAGCACGCTCTTACCGCCGCCAGCCTCGGCATCCCCACCAGCAACATCCTCATTGCCGAAAACGGCTCCAACGTCATCCTCAGCAAGGACGAGATGAAGCTGGGCGAGCCGGTGACCGCCGGTGCCGTCATGGTGGACGGTCTGGGCGTAGGCGACGTGGGCAACGTGGTTCTGCGGGACCGCAAGCACCTGTCCGAGGATGGTCTGGTGATCATCGTGGCAACGGTGGACAGCAAGACCGGCAAGGTGCTGGCAGGTCCGGACCTTGTGAGCCGCGGCTTTGTGTATGTGCGAGAGAACGAAAGCCTTATGGACGGTGCCCAGAGCATCGTGGAAAATGCGCTGGACCGCTGCGTGGACGAGCACGTCCGGGATTGGAACAGTGTCAAGACCCGTGTGCGGGAGGCACTGAGCAGCTATATCTACCGGCGCACCAAGCGCAGCCCCATGATCCTGCCCATTCTGATGGAAGTCTGAGCAACAGGCAGCCTGCCGCAAAGGCGGTGCTGCCCGGGAGGCGAAAAAACGCATGAAACATAAACCGAGATGGACCCTGGAAATGCTGACCGTCAGCCTTGCGGCGCTCTGTGCGCTGCTTACGCTGGTGCTGCTGTTCCAGCGTCCCGGGATCTGGGTGGTGCTGCTGGCGCTGGTGATTCTGTGGGGCGTGTGCATGGTGATGTTCCGCTACAAGCTGCGCCGTTGGATGGCGCAGTGGGTCTGCGGCGGCACCTTTGAAAAGTCCAAGACCAGGTTCAGTCTGGAACAGCTGTCCCAGCCGGCAGCATTGCTTTCCGGGGAGACAGTACTGTGGTACAACGAACAGTTCCGGGTCCGGATCCTGGGCGGGGTGGATGTGCTGACCAGCCGGGTGCAGAAGGTATTGCCGGGGCTGGACCTGCAGCAGTGCCGCCAGCAGAGCGGGCAGCTGCTGACCTTCTCGGACGGGGCGTGGAGCGTCCACAGCTCCACGGTGCCCGGTGATGCCGAGAGCATGACCCTGCTGGTGCTCAACGAGGAGACTGCCCTGCGCCGTATCGAGGCGGAATACAAGGCAAGCCGCCCGGGGTATCTGGTCTTTCTGGTAGACGGCTACGACGATGTGTTTGGCGATATGCTGGACAGCGAGCGTGCCCGGCTGCTGGAGGGCATCAACCGCATTCTGGAAGATATGATCGGGCGTGGCAACGGTTTTTTGCGCCGGGTGGCAAGCGGACGGTACATCGCCGTGGTGGAAGAACGGCAGATGGAGCAGTTTGCCAACCGGGGCTATGACGTGCTGGACAAGATCCGCGCTCTGGACCCCAGCGTGAACCTGTCTTTGTCCATCGGCATCGGTCGTGGGGCAAAGACCCTGCGGGAGGCGCAGGACATGGCGGTGCAGGCGCTGGATATGGCACAGGGACGGGGCGGCGATCAGGCGGCAGAAATGACGCCGGACGGCTTTACCTTCTACGGCGGCGTGAGCCATGGCGTGGAAAAACGCAGCAAGGTCCGCAGCCGCTTTGTGGCGGACCAGCTGGTAAAACTTATCAAGGAAGCGGACCACGTGGTCATCATGGGACACCGCATGAGCGATCTGGATGCCATCGGTTCCGCCGAGGGCGTGCTGCGGATCTGCAAGATCTGCGATGTGCCGGCGGTGATCGCCGTCCGGCGGGATGCCACCCTTGCGGGCAGCCTCATTGACGCCTTGTGCGCAGCGGGGCAGCGGGATGATTTCATCGACCCCAAGGACGCACTGCCCATTATCTCCAAGCACACCCTGTGCATCGTGGTGGATACCTATCAGGTGGGTCTGGTGGAAAGCAAGGAGATCTTGGAAAAATGCGGCAAGGTGGCGGTTATCGACCACCACCGCAAAGGGGTAGGCTACATCGAAAAACCGGCGCTGGTCTGCCACGAGCCCTACTCCTCCTCTGCCAGCGAGCTGGTCACCGAGCTTCTGCAATACGTGGGAGAGCGGGACGACAAGCCCAACCGGGTGGAGGCAGAGGGTCTTTTGTCCGGCATCATGCTGGATACCCAGGACTTTACCCTGCACACCGGTGTGCGCACCTTTGAGGCAGCGGCAGCGCTGCGACGCTATGGCGCAGAGACCGAGCGGGTGCGTCAGCTCTTTGATGTGACCATGGTGGAGTACAACGCCAAATCGGCGCTGGTGGAAGCCGCCAAGATGTACCGGAACTGTGCCATCTCGGTGGGCAGCGAGGTGCCCCCGGAGGCACGAGTGGCAGTGGCACAGGCGGCTAACGACCTGTTGCGCATTCAGGGCGTGGACGCCAGCTTTGTGGCGGTGCAGGCAGGCAGCGGCATGAATATCTCCGCTCGCAGTCTGGGCGCCGTCAATGTGCAGGTGATCATGGAAAGTTTGGGCGGCGGCGGTCATCAGACCATGGCGGCGGCACAGCTCCGTCACATCACCGCCCAGGCGGCACGTGCCCGCATAGAAACGGCGATCGACAACTACTACGCATCCCAGAAGAAGAGCGCCGTGGAAGATAACAAACATTGAGAGGACCGGACTTATGAAACAGTATGATTATCTCATCGTCGGCGCAGGTCTTTACGGCGCTGTGTTTGCTCACGAAGCCGCAAAGGCAGGTAAACGCTGCCTTGTCATCGACAAGCGGGACCATATTGCCGGCAATATCTACACCGAGGCAGTGGAGGGCATCAATGTCCACCGTTACGGGGCACACATCTTCCACACCAACAATAAGGCGGTGTGGCAGTATGTGAACCAGTTTGCGGAGTTCAACCGCTACACCAACAGCCCGGTGGCAAACTACCACGGGGAGATCTACAACCTGCCCTTTAACATGAACACCTTCAACAAGATGTGGGGTGTGGTGACCCCCGCCGAGGCAAAGGCAAAGATCCAGCAGCAGCGGGACGAGGCGGGCATCACCGAGCCGAAGAATCTGGAAGAACAGGCGATCAGCCTTGTGGGCACCGACATCTACGAAAAGCTCATCAAGGGCTACACCGGCAAGCAGTGGGGGCGCCCCTGCACGGAGCTGCCCTCCTTTATCATCAAGCGGCTGCCGGTGCGGTTCACCTACGACGACAACTACTTCAACGCCCTGTATCAGGGTATCCCCAACGGCGGCTACACCGCCATGGTGGAAAGGATGCTGGAGGGCATCGAGGTGCGGCTGAAGGTGGACTATCTGGCAGACAAGGCGGCACTGGACGCACTTGCCGAAAAGGTGGTGTACACCGGACCGGTGGACGCCTACTTTGGCTACCGTCTGGGGGCACTGCAGTACCGCAGCGTCCGGTTTGAGACCGAGGTGCTGGACACCGACAACTATCAGGGCAACGCCGTGGTGAACTACACCGATGCTGAGACCCCCTACACCCGCATCATCGAGCACAAACACTTTGAGTTTGGCACCCAGCCCAAGACGGTCATCAGCCGGGAGTACAGCGCAGAGTGGAAAAAGGGCGATGAACCGTACTATCCCGTCAACGACGAGAAAAACGGTGCTCTGTACGCAGAGTATAAAAAGCTGGCAGATACACAGGAAGGTGTTATCTTCGGCGGTCGTCTGGGAGAGTACAAGTATTACGATATGGATAAAGTGATTGAAGTTGCCCTGGATGTAGTCAAAAAAGAGCTGGGCTGAGCTTCTTTGCCCCCTCTTGCTCAAATGGGGCAAATGCTGTATACTATCTATATAAGAACTGCACCGGTCATCCGGTGAAAAGTGAGGGATAAACATGAAAGTGATTCTCAAGCAGGATATCAAGGGCATCGGCAAGAAGGACGAGATCCACGAGGTCTCCGACGGCTACGCCCGCAACTACCTGTTCCCCCGGAAGCTGGCTGCTGTGGCAGATGCCAGCGCCCTGAATGTGGCACGCAGCAAGGAAGCTGCTGCCGACTTCCACGAGGCGGAGACCATTGCCGCCGCCAAGGCAGTTGCTGCAAAGATCGAAGGCAAGACCGTTGTCATCAAGGCAAAGGGCGGCGCTTCCGGTCGTCTCCACGGCAAGGTCACCGGCAAGGAAGTTGCCGAGGCACTTGCCGTTCTGGCTGGTTCTCCCATCGACAAAAAGAAGATCGAACTGGAGACCAAGGACATCAAGGATGCCGGCGTGTTCAACGGCAAGGTCCGTCTGTACGTTGGCGTTGTGGCCTCCTTCAAGATCCAGGTGGAAGTGGAGCAGGTCTGATCTGAGCACTGTCTGCGCCCCCTCAAAGCAGGGGGCGCTTTTTGAGTTTTCCGGTAGGGCTGTATTTTCAGCGGATACCATGATGCAAAAGGATGAATGACCATGCCGAATCAACGACATTATTCCAACGAACTGAATCTTGAAAGCGTGGGCATCAACCTGCCCTACAACATGCAGGCGGAGCAGAGCGTGCTGGGTGCAGTGCTGCTGAAGCCCGACACCCTGACGGATCTGGTGGAGATCATCAAGCCGGAAATGTTCTACACCCGGCAGAATGCCCAGATCTGGAGCGAGATGCTGCGGCTGTTCACCAACGACCAGACCATCGACTTTGTCACCCTGCTGGATGCTGTGATCTCCGACGGGGTGTTCCCCAGCGCCGACGAGGCAAAGGTGTACCTGACCGGTCTGGCAGAGACGGTGCCCAGCATCTCCAACGTGAAGGCGTACGCCCAGATCGTGCAGGAAAAGTATCTGGTGCGCCAGCTCATGGGGGTGGCAAAGGACATCCTTCAGGACGCCGGAGACGAGCCGGACGCCGACCTTCTGCTGGAAAACGCAGAGCAGCGGATCTACGAGATCCGGTCCGGACGGGACTCCAGCGCCCTGACCCCTCTTTCTTCCAGCATGGTGGAGACCCTGACCAACCTGCAGAAGATCAGCGGACCGGACGCCGACAAGTACAAGGGCATCCCCACCGGGTTCCGGCTGCTGGATACGGTGCTTACGGGTCTGGGACGGGGCGACCTGATCATTCTTGCTGCCCGTCCCGGCATGGGCAAGACCAGTTTTGCCCTGAACATCGCCACCCGGGTGGCAATGCAGCAGAAGGTGCCGGTGGCGATCTTCAGTCTGGAAATGACCAAGGAGCAGCTCACCAACCGTATCCTTTCCGCCGAGGCGGGCATTGATAGTCAGGCGTTCCGCACCGGTGCCCTCCGTGCCGAGGACTGGGAGTATCTGGCACTTGCTACCGAAAAGCTCCACGACGCCCCCATCTACATGGACGATACCTCCGGCATCACCATCACCGAGATGAAGGCAAAGATCCGCCGGGTCAATCAGGACCCGGCACGTCCCAACGTGGGACTGATCGTCATCGACTACCTGCAGCTGATGACCAGCGGACAGCGCAGCGAAAACCGTGTGCAGGAGATCAGCTCCATCACCCGGAACCTGAAGATCATGGCAAAGGAACTGAACGTGCCCATCATCGCCCTGAGTCAGCTGTCCCGTGCGGTGGAAAAGCAGGGCAACAATTCCAGCCACCGTCCTCAGCTGTCGGACCTGCGTGATTCCGGTTCCATCGAGCAGGACGCCGACTGCGTTCTGTTTTTGTACCGTGATTCCTACTACGCCAGCCAGAACCCGGACGGTGCCGAGGTAGACGCCGACACCGCCGAGTGCATCGTGGCAAAAAACCGCCACGGCGAGACCAGCACGGTGCCTCTGGGCTGGGATGGTGCCCACACCCGGTTCATGGATGTGGACTTCAAGCGCTGATGGACCGGCAAAACGAGATCCTGGGGCGGGTGGAGCAGTTCTGCCGCCTGCACCGGCTGCTGGGCAGCCGGCAGCAGCCGCTGCATCTGGCAGCGGCAGTGTCCGGGGGAGCGGACAGCATGGCATTGCTGGGGATCCTCTGTGCCCTGCAGCCGGAGTTTGGCTTTACCCTCTCGGCGTGCCATGTGAACCACGGGCTCCGGGGAGAGACCGCAGACCGGGACGAGGTGTTTGTGACAGAGAGCTGCAGGGCGCTGGGGGTGCCGCTGCAGGTGTTCCACGCCCGGGACATGGCAGAGCAGGTGGGAACTGTGCCGTCCCATGCCGGAGAGGACTGGGCGCGGCGGTTGCGGTACGCCTGTTTTGCCCGGCTGCTGGAACAGGGGATAGATGCGGTAGCCACCGCCCATACTGAAAATGATCAGGCAGAGACTCTGCTGCTGCGGCTGGCACGGGGTACCGGTCTCCACGGTGCCGCCGGCATCCGTCCGTCACGCCGGGGCTACTGCCGCCCCCTGCTCTGTCTGGGCAGGCAGGACACCGAGGCGTTCTGCCGGGAGACGGGGCTGCTCTGGGTCACCGATGAGACCAACGATACCGATGCCTACGCCCGCAACCGGCTGCGCAGCGGGGCAATACCGGCGCTGCGGAGCACCAACTCTGCCGCTGTGGAAAATCTGGCACGCTTTTGCGAAAAGGCAGCGCAGGCGGATGCGTATTTTGCCCGGCAGGCGCAGCTGTTGCTGACCCGGGCGCAGCTGGAGATGCCTTGCAAGCAGTTGCCTGCTGGGGCACGGTATGCGCTGGCGCAGGGCAACCGGGTCTGGCATCTGCCGCCCCTTGCTCAGGCAGAGCTGCTGATTTTGGAGACCGCTATGCACAGCCTCCTTGCCCCGGTGCGGGACCCGGAGGAAAAATATGTGCAGCTGCTGTGCGACCTTGTGGGACAGGGCAGCGGTGCGGTGCAGCTGACGAGCCGGGTGCGGTTCTGTGCCGGGCAGGGAGTGCTGTGGCAGGCAGAAACTGTTCCGGCTGCCCCCACTGCACCGGCAGCACCGCAGGCTTTTCTGCCCCGGGATGGGGCGGAATACTGCCTTTCCGGGGGCTGGAAGCTGACGGTGCGGCTGCGGGAAGAGGATTTTGAAGAAAAAAAACAAGTCGTTCATAAAAAAGACTTAAAAAATCAGGCGGATTATGCTAGAATAGCAATGTGTTACCCTGACCTCTGCCTGCGCAGCCGTCTGCCCGGAGACCGGTATCGTCCTCCGGGACGGGGCGTTGACAAGGAGCTGCGCAAATGGATGAACGAGGCGGGGATCCCACCCTGTGATAGAGACGGACTGCCGGTGCTTGCTTCCGGCAGCCGGGTGCTGTGGGTCGGGGGCGCAGGGTTTGCCCAGGGGCTTGCCCCGAAGGCAGACTGCACCCGGATCCTGTTGATGGAATTAGAAAAAACGGAGGAAATCAAATCATGAGCATGCACGATGATATCAAGACCGTTCTGGTCTCGGAAGAACAGCTCAAGGCAAAGGTCGCTCAGCTGGGAGCACAGATCAGCAAGGACTACGAGGGCAAGAACCTTGTGCTGGTGTCCATCCTCAAGGGCTCGGTGGTCTTTATGGCAGATCTGATGCGTGCTGTGACCATCCCCTGCAATATCGACTTTATGGTGGTGTCCAGCTATGGCGGCAGCAACACCACCTCCAGCGGTCTGGTCAAGATCATCAAGGATCTGGACGGAGACCTGTCCGGCAAGGATGTGCTCATCGTGGAGGACATTCTGGACACCGGCATCACCCTGTCCAATCTGGTGCCCATGCTCAAGATGCGCAACCCCAGCTCGGTGAAGATCTGCACCATTCTGGACAAGCCCACCCGCCGCAAGGCAGACATCCAGCCCGACTACGAGGGCTTCCGGGTCCCCGACGAGTTCGTGGTGGGCTACGGTCTGGACTATGACGAAAAATACCGCAACCTGCCCTATGTGGGCGTTCTCAAGCCCGAAGTTTACACAAAGTAAATCCCGGCATAAAAATATCCGAACTGGAGTTGATCTTTTTGCAACCGAAGAAACCACGCTTTAACCCGCTGATCCTTGCACTGGCGCTTGCTGCTGTGCTGATGGTCTGGTCGGTGCTGGGGGGCAGCGGCAGCGCCGCAGGCTCCACCTCTATGGCTTATTCCACAGCGGTGCAGTACTTTGAGAACCTGCAGGTCACAAAGTTCACGCTGGACCTGAACACCGGCGTGCTGACCATGAACCTGAAGGAAGGCAAGCTTGCGCTGCCGGACACCACGGCACAGAGCACCACCCAGTCCACCGGCGGCTTGCTGTCCGGGATGCTGTCCTCCTCCACTGCCACCGGCGGTGCGGAGAAAAACAGCGATGGCACGGTGACCGTGCGCTACAAGCTGCCCTATGCGTCCATGTTTGTCAAGTATGTCAACGATTACATCGAGGCATACGATGCCGCAAACCCGGATGCCCCCATGGAATACGATTACACCCCCCTGAAGGAGAGCATCCCCTGGATGGAGATCCTGTTCTATCTGGGTATGCTGGGCTGCACCGGCTTTTTGCTCTTCTCCATGATGCGGGGCGGCGCCGGCGGCAGCGGCATCATGAACGTGGGCAAGGCAAAGGTCAAGGACGAGCACGAAAACAAAAAGACCGCCACCTTTGCCGATGTGGCAGGTGAGGACGAGGAAAAAGAGGAACTGAAGGAAGTTGTGGAGTTCCTCAAGAGCCCCGAGAAGTTCAACTCTCTGGGCGCACGGATCCCCCACGGCGTGCTGCTGGTGGGCCCTCCGGGTACCGGCAAGACCCTGCTGGCACGTGCCTGTGCCGGTGAGGCAGGGGTGCCCTTCTACTCCATCTCCGGTTCCGACTTTGTGGAGATGTATGTAGGCGTGGGCGCATCCCGTGTCCGCGACCTCTTTGACAAGGCAAAAAAGACCATGCCCTGCATCATCTTTATTGATGAGATCGATGCTGTGGGTCGTCAGCGCGGCGCTGGTCTGGGCGGCGGTCACGATGAGCGCGAGCAGACCCTGAACCAGCTGCTGGTGGAGATGGACGGCTTTGAGGCAAACGATGGCGTCATCGTCATGGCAGCCACCAACCGTGCCGACATTCTGGATAAGGCTCTGCTGCGTCCCGGTCGTTTCGACCGTCAGGTCTACGTGGGTCTGCCGGACGTCAAGGGTCGTGAGGAGATCCTGAAGGTCCACACCAAGAACAAGCCCCTTGCGCCGGATGTGTCCCTGCGGGTCATTGCCCAGCGCACCGCCGGTTTTGCCGGTGCGGATCTGGAAAATCTGGTAAACGAGGCAGCGCTGCTGGCAGCACGCCGCAACCGGAAGGCGATCACCATGGAGGACATCGAGGAAGCTTCCATGAAGGTCATGGCAGGTCCCGAGAAGAAGAGCCGTGTGGTGACCCCGGAGGAGAAAAAGCTCACCGCCTACCATGAGGCAGGTCATGCCGTGGCAGGCTTCTACTGCAAGCACCATCCCCGGGTCCACGAGATCACCATTATCCCCCGTGGTCAGGCTGGCGGCTACACCATGTATCTGCCGGAAAAAGATCGCAGCTATGTGACCAAGGGCGAGATGTTTGAGGACATCGTGTCCAGTCTGGGCGGTCGTGTTGCCGAGCAGCTGATCCTGGACGACATCTCCACCGGTGCCTCCAACGACCTGCAGCAGGCAACCAACATCGCCCGTCAGATGATCACCAAGTACGGCTTCTCCGAGCGTCTGGGTCCTGTGGTCTACGGCACCTCTCAGGAGGAGACCTTCCTGGGTCGTGACTTTGGACAGGGCAAGGGCTACAGCGAGACCACCGCTGCCGAGATCGACGGCGAGATGCGGGATATCATCGACGAGGCTTATGAGACCTGCCGCCGCACCCTTACCGAGCACATCGACCAGCTCCACGCCCTTGCAAAGGCGCTGATGGAGCGGGAGAAGCTCAACGAGCAGGAATTCAACACGGTGATGGCAGGGGGCACCCTGCCTCCCTGTGAGAGCCAGGAGCCGCAGCAGACTGCAGAGCCTGCCCCGGAGCAGGCAGCGGAGCCTGCCGAGACGGCACAGACCGCCGAACCGGCAGAATCTGCCGAGACCGCAGAGCCTGCGGAACCTGCCCAGCCGGCACAGCCGGAGGCGCAGGACCCGGATACAGAGGAATGAACTCAGGAAAGGAGCGAGTGTCGTGGAGGAAAATTTTAATCCTGTTGCACGTACCCGTGCAAACTATTACACCCCCGGCAGCCCGGTGCAGTTCGTCTGCGTGGAGCTGCTGAAGGGAGATATCAGCGGCGAGCACGCCGTCTGTCTCACCTTTAAGAATATTTCCCGCGTGACTCTGACGGCTCTGGAGATCCACTTCAAGTGCAAGGGAGTGGACGGGGTCATCCTGTGCGAGGACCAGTTTGAGTACCGGGACATTCAGGTAAAGCCCGGGGAGCTGTTTGGCATGGACGACGCCGTGTTCATCACCTCCAAGGCAATCACCAGTGTGGATGTGACCCTGCGCAATGTCTACAACGGCAAGCGGGTGGTGAATCTGGACGGCATCAAGCGGGTGCGCCTGCCTGCGCCCCGCCGCCTCAGCCCGGAGCTGCAGAAGGCACTGGAAGCACGGATGAACCGCACCGGGCTGAAGTATCAGCCCCAGGTGTTTGAAAACGGCTGGTACTGCGCCTGCGGTGCCTTCCATCCCAAAGAAGAGGACACGGTGTACTGCTCGGAGTGCGGCTGCGACCGCATCCTGCTGCAGAACGCCCTGAACACCCTGCTGCAGCCGGAAAAGCCCCATCCGGAGCAGGCGGTGGCGGATACGCCCGTCGCCTCCAAAGGGGAGCCTACCCGCATTGCCGGGGCGGCACCGCTGCGGGAAGAGCATACCCGTGTGGCAGGCTTCCAGCCCGGCGGTCCGTCCCTGACCCCGCCGCTGGAGGAAGGGGGAAACACCCGTGTGGTGCCTGTAGGGGGCAAAAAGTCCCCTACAGCCCAGGAGGCTGCCGGCGGCACCCGTGTGGTGCCCGCAGCAGCACGCCGCCCCCAGCCGGTGCAGGACCAGCCGGAGGATGAGGAGTACGAGGACGAGGGAGACAGCGTGGCAGAAGCACTGATCCGCTGGGTGCCCCCCATCACCGCCATCATCTGTGCGGCTGTGGCACTGTGCGGCTTTGTGTACTACCAGTTCATGCTGTAAAAAAGAATTCCGTCATGGCGGAGGAGGCGCAGTTCTCCTCCGCTTTTTGCATAAGAAAAGGAGATGGACCATGGAGGATCAGGCACTACAGGCGGCATTTGAGATCAAGACTGCCTGCGATGAGATCAGCCGCAGACTGCTGCGGTGGCACTGGGAGCAGAAGCCCGGGGCGCATACTCTGGACGCTTTGCTGCGGCAGATCCAGCGCCGTCAGAAGGAAAGCCCGGAATATTACGACCGTATGCCGGACCTTGCGGCAAAGACCAGCTGGCAGCAGCTGGACACCACCCTGTGTATGCGAGTGCTGCTGGACCCGGAAAAGGACGCAGCCCGTCCGCTGGACCTGCTGGGGAATACCGCCCGACCCGGTGCCGCCCGCCACGCCTGCAACGCCGTGCGCACCGCCCGCAATCAGGCGGCACACGCTGCCGATGCCACCGATGCCGCCCATGCCGCCATCCTGTTCAACGAGGCGGTGGAGGCACTGGAAGAGGGCTACGCAGGCAGCGCTTTCCGGGAGGCGGAGCTGGCGCAGTATTACCGGGAGGCAGAGGGCTTTCTGGAGCTGTGCGGCGCAAACCGGACCCAGACCTCTGCCCGACAGACCACTGCCGGCAAAAAGACCGGAACCAAAGCCGCTGCCTCCCGCAGCAAAAAGTCTGGGGGCAAGACCGGCAGCCGTGCCCCGGCAAAGACGGCAGGTGCCAGAAGCGCTTCCTCCCGCAGCCGGAAGCAAGCCCCCAAGGCAGCAGGCAGCCGCACCATTCTGGTGGTGCTGCTGGTGGTGCTGGTGCTGGGACTGCTGGTGCGGGGTATCACCATGGGCTGGACGTGAAAAGGACGGTTTTTAAGAAAAAGTTGCTTTTTAACGGCGGAAAAAAGGAGTGTTGTGCAAGATTTATAAAAAAGTGGAATACATTTCCAACCAAATCCGGAAGAAAGCATCTTGCGGCAAAGCCCGAACCGCCGTATAATTACACTTGAAAACGTTTACAACATTTTTGCAATAGCGCGGAGGAGAATACTGCAATGACCATCAGTGATATTGCCAGAATGGCGGGGGTGTCCAGCGCAGCGGTGAGCCGTTATCTGAATGGCGGACCGCTCAGCGAGCAGAAGCGTGTCGTGATCCACGAGGTGATAGAAAAGACCGGCTACCATCCGGATATGGCAGCGCAGACTTTGCGTACCGGCAGGGTGAATCAGGTGGGGGTCATCGCCCCCAGCATCAGCTCCCACGCAGTGGGGCAGATCACGGCGGGCATCGTCAGCGAGCTGGATAAACACCGTTACCTGATGCTGCTGGGCAACACGGATATGGACGAGCGGCGGGAGCTGGGCTACCTCAACGTCATGCAGCGGAACCATGTGGCAGGCATCATCCTTATGGGCAGCTTCTATACTCCTCAGCTGGCGCAGGCATTCACCAACTGCCGGGTGCCGGTGGTGGTAACGGGGCAGCGCTTTCCGGAGGTGCCCTGCGTGTACAACGACGACCGCGGCGCCGTCCGGGAACTGACCCGGCGGATGCTGGATGCAGGTAGAAAAAAGATCGTCTACATCAGCGGCACCGAACAGGATCAGGCGGTGGGGATGTTCCGCCGCAACGGGGTGCAGGATGCCATGAATACCGCCGGACTGGACGGCGCATCCCTGCCCTTTGTCTCCTGCTCTGCCTTTACCATGGAGGAAGGGGAGCGGTGCATGAAGCAGCTGCTGGAGCTTTACCCGGATCTGGACGGCGTGGTCTGCGTCACCGACCTGGTGGCACTGGGGGCAATGCGTGCCCTCAAGGCAGCAGGTCGCATCGTAGGCAAGGATGTAAGCCTTGCGGGAGTCGGGGACAACTGGGCAGGCAGCCTTACCGAGCCGGGCTTGTCCACCGTGCACTTTTATCAGAAGCAGGTGGGCGTGGAAGCGGCACGGATGCTGCTGCACATGCTGGACCATCCGGACCCGGATGAGCCGGTGCGGCAGCTGACGCTGGGCTACAACATCTTGGACCGGGGCTCTATTGACGGCATTTCCAGAGTATAAGCGGAGCGCTATGAAAGGACGAACAGATGGATAAAAAACTGGTTTTTCTGGACATTGACGGCACCTTGCTGCCGCCGGGGGAGATGCTGATCCCGGAGACCACCCTTGCTGCCCTGAATGAGGCTAAGGCAAAGGGACACCGGCTGTTTCTGTGCACCGGGCGCAACCACCGCATGACCGCACCGCTGCTGGCACACGACTGCTTTTCCGGCGCAGTGTGCAGCGCCGGAGGCTATGTGGTCTGTGACGGGAAGGTGCTGGTGGATCTGCCCATGGAGCCGGAGCTGGCACAGGGAGTCCGCACCGCACTGGAAAAGCACGGGGTAGAGTGCACGCTGGAAGCAAAAGATGCCACCTTTGGGGGAATGCAGATGATCCGGCGCTGGAACTTTACCACCCGCAGTGACGGCAGCCTCAACAGCGAGGCAGAGCGGTGGCGCAAGGCGATGGAAGAGGGCATGAGCATCAACCCTCTCAGCGAATACCGGGGACAGCCCCTGTATAAGATCGTGTACATTGCCCGGCAGGCGCAGGATCTGGAGGAGGCAAAACGGCTCTACGGGGACCGGTTCGTTTTCTGCGAGAGCAAGCTGGATAAGCTGGGGGACGGCATGGTCAACGGTGAGCTGATCAACCGCCGGTTCGACAAGGGCACCGGTATCCGGGCAATCTGCCGCCATCTGGGGGTCTCCACGGCGGATACCATTGGCTTTGGAGACAGTGACAACGACCTTGCCATGACCGATGCTGCCGGGCTCAGCGTCTGCATGGGCAACGGCTCCGAGACCTTGAAAAAGCTCTGTCAGCGCATTGCCCCCTCGGTGTACGAGGACGGCATCGCAAGGGAATTTGCAGCGCTTGGGCTGATCTGAATACGAAAAAAAGAGGGATGGACTGCGGGTCCATCCCTCTTTTTTGTTGTATCAGGATCAGTAGTGCAGGTCTTCTGCGGTCAGTGCCTCCAGCACCGGCAGCATGGCGGCTGCCTCAGCCTTGGCGGCAGGCAGGTCCATGTCCCGGTAGTTGCCGCACTCCACCTCGCTGGCACCGGGCACAGCGCCCTCAAAGGATGCCATAAAGCGGAAGGACTCCACCGTCAGCTCCAGTGCCTGCCCGGGGGTCAGACCCCGGGTCAGCAGGTAGAAGCCGGTGCGGCAGCCCATGGGTCCCACATAGACCACGCCATCCTTGCAGCTGCTGTTCCGGGCGTAGGTGGCAAACAGGTGCTCCAGAGTGTGGGCGGCACCGGTGGACAGGTAATCTCCCTGATTGGGCTTTTTCATCCGGATGTCCCAGGTCAGCACATCGCCGTCCTGACGGCTCAGGTACATGCCCCGGTTCAGCCTGGTGTGGTCCACACAGAAACTTGCAATGCGTTCCATAATCAGTCCCTCTCTTATGCCTGCAGGCGCTGCACGCTGCCGTGTGCGCAGTCTACTGCGATCACCAGACCATCACGGATGTGGCTGGTGGCACCGGTGGCACCCACGATGGTGGGCTTCAGCAGTGCCTTGCCGGCAATGGCGGCGTGGCTGTTGAGACCCGGCTCCTCCACCACCAGAGCGGCAGCGTCACGGACGTAGCTCAGCATCTCGTTGCTGGTGGAAGGTACCACCAGCACCATGCCGGGCTTGAACTTGGCACGGATCTCTTCCAGAGTGCGGCAGACACAAGCCTTGCCGGTGGCGTTGGTCAGCTCGCTGTTCTCGGGTCCTACGCCCACACCGGTGGCAAGGCAGTTGCCCACCATGTGGATCTTGATCATGTTGGTGGTGCCGGAAACGCCCACAGGCACGCCGGCGGTGACAACGGCAAGCTCGCCGTTGTGCAGGTAGCCGTTCTCCTTGGCAAGAGCGGTGGACATCTCAATAAGCTCATCGGTGCTGTGTGCCAGAGACATCATCAGAGGAGTGATGCCCCAGCTCAGTGCCAGCTGACGCTGGACCTGCTCCTTCATGACGCAGGCAATGATGGGCTGTGCCGGGCGGTACTTGCTCAGCAGGCGGGCGGTGGTGCCGGATTCGGACACGGTGACGATGGCAGAGGCGTTCACGTCCTTAGCGGTGAGGCAGGCAGCGTGGGCGGTAGCATCGCTGACGCTGATCTTGCCGGTGTTTGCCTCGGTGAGACGGCTGGGGTAGTGCGTCTCGTTCTCGGTGCGCTCAGCGATCGCCGCCATGGTCTTGAGAGCCTCCACCGGGTAAGCACCTGCGGCGGTCTCGCCGGACAGCATGATGGCAGAGGTGCCGTCGTAGATGGCGTTTGCCACGTCGGAGATCTCGGCGCGGGTGGGGCGGGGGTTCACCATCATGCTGTCCAGCATCTGGGTAGCGGTGACGATGGGCTTGCCAAAGGAGAAGGAACGGTCGATGATGTTCTTCTGGATGCCGGGCAGCTCGGTGAAATCGATTTCGACACCCAGATCGCCGCGGGCGACCATGACGGCATCGGCGGCAGCAAGGATGCTGTCGATGTTGTTGACACCTTCCCGGTTCTCCACCTTGGCGATGATGCGGATGTCGGAGTCGTACTCGTTCAGCAGGTTGCGGATGTCGTACACGTCCTGTGCGGTGCGCACAAAGGAGGCGGCGATGAAGTCAAAGCCCTGCTGCACGGCAAAGATGATGTCGTCCCGGTCACGCTGGCTCAGGTAGGGCATGGACAGGTGGACGCCGGGGACGTTGACGCCCTTTTTGGTCTTGATCTTGCCGCTGTTCAGCACGGTGCAGACGATGTCGGTGTCGTTGACGGTCTGGATCTGCAGCTTGATCAGACCATCGTCCAGCATGATGGTGCCGCCGGGCTGCACGTCCTGAGGCAGATCCTTGTAGGTGATGGAGCAGATCTCCTTGGTGCCTTCCACTTCCCGGGTGGTCAGGGTGAAGGTCTGTCCTGCCTCCAGCATCTCCACGCCGTTCTTGAACTCCTTCAGACGGATCTCGGGACCCTTGGTGTCCAGCAGAGCAGCGACCGGCTTGCCCAGCTCCTCACGGATCGCCTTGAGCTTGTCCAGACGACCCTTGTGCTCCTCGTAGGAACCGTGGGAGAAGTTGAGGCGTGCTACGTTCATGCCATTTTCGACCAGCTGGCGCAGGACGTCGTCCTTATCCGTGGAAGGACCGAGGGTGCAGATGATCTTTGTCTTTCTCATAAATATACCTCCATCGACTACAATCTCTTTTTATCTTTTTCTATTCTGCGGCGGACAGGCGACAGCGATGCCGCATGCCGCCGGCGTTCAACGGGAACCCCCGTATGGTGATGAAAACACACAGGCAGAGTGCAAAACTCAAAACTCTACCAAATACTATTATAACCGCTTGGATACAATAGAGCAAGAAAAAAATCAGCCATTGTTCCGATTTTTCTGGGACGGAAAAGACACTTAAATAAAAACAACGAAGTACCGAATAAAAATGAAGGCTTTGAGGGGCAGAATCGTTAAAGAATTGGCTAAGATTTTGGGCAATATGTACATAAAAAACAGGCAGGTAAAAACCCTTGCATCCGGCGGCGGTTTTGCTTATAATGGAGGCAGGTAAAAGTAACACTGTTCCGGACTTTTCCCGGAGGAAATGGAGTGAAACAGAGATGGAAAAACGGGTTTTTCTGATCGTTCTCGACAGCTTTGGCATCGGTGCAGAACCGGATGCAGCCGCCTTTGGCGATGAGGGCACCAATACGCTGGGCGCCATCGCCGGACATCCCAACTTCCACTGCCCCAATCTGGGCAGGCTGGGTCTGTTCAATGTGGACGGGGTCACAGTGGGCGAAAAGACCGAGGAGCCTCTGGGGGCATTTGCACGGCTGCAGGAGCAGAGCATGGGCAAGGATACCACCATCGGGCACTGGGAGATCGCCGGTGTGGTGAGCCCCAAGCCCCTGCCCACCTTCCCGGAGGGCTTCCCGGCGGAGCTGATCCGGGAGTATGAGGCAAAGACCGGGCACAAGGTGCTGTGCAACAAGCCCTACTCCGGCACGCAGGTGCTGAAGGACTACGGCGAAGAGGCAATGCGGGAGAACGCCCTCATCGTCTACACCAGCGCCGACAGTGTATTTCAGGTGGCAGCAAACGAGGAGCTGGTGCCGGTGCAGGAGCTGTACCGCTACTGCGAGATCGCCCGGGAGATGCTGAAAGGGGAGTACGGCGTGGGTCGTGTCATCGCCCGCCCCTTCCTTGGCAGCACGGCGGATACCTTCTACCGCACCACCAACCGCCACGACCTGAGCCTCAAGCCTCCCCGTGCCACCATGCTGGACCTGCTGAAGGACGCCGGAAGGGACGTCATCGCTGTGGGCAAGATCTTTGATATCTTTGACGGCGAGGGCGTCACCGAAAAGATCAAGACCACCGGCAACACCAACGGCATTGCCTTTACCAAGGCGCTGCAGACCCGGGATTTTGAGGGTCTTGCCTTTGTAAATCTGGTGGACTTTGATATGCTCTACGGGCACCGCCGGGACGTGGCAGGCTACGCCGCCGCCGCCACTGAGTTTGACCGGTTCCTGGCAGACTTCATCCCCGGTATGCGGGAGGGGGATCTGCTGATGATCACCGCCGACCACGGCTGCGACCCCTCCTACACCAAGACCACCGACCACACCCGGGAGTATGTGCCCTATCTGGTGTGCGGTAAGGGCGTAAAGCCCGGTGTGGATCTGGGCACGAAGCTGGGCTTTGGCACCATTGCAAAGACCATCTGTCAGTATCTGGATGTGGATGCCTCCACGCTGGACGGCAGCAGCGTCTGGGACCAGATCAAGGCATAAACCAGAAAAAAAGAAAGGGACCGGGTTTCCGTGGAAACCTGGTCCCTTTTGTAATTTTAAGAGCGATTATGCCCCTTCGTTATTGCTGGAGCTGCCCAGAAGGGCATCCAGAATGGTGGAGGCGGCACCGTACAGAGAAGAAGCGGACTGCTCCAACTCTTCCTGAGACGGCAGGGAGATAGAAGGTGCTTCGGTCTCTCCCTCTGCAGGCTGGGTGGCGGGAGTCTCCGGCTCTGCAGGAGTGGTCTCTGCAGGCTGTTCTGCGGGCTGCTCTTCCGGCACGCTCTCCGCAGGTGCTTCCAGGATCACGCTGTCGGTGGATTCCTCCGGCACCGACACAGCGGCGTTGGGGTCGGTGGTGGGGGTGTGGACCTCGGTCTTTTCCGGGGTCTGGGAGGTGCTGCTGACGGTGCCGTCGCCCCCCAGCACCGAGGCGATAAGCTCTTTTGCCTTGTTCACCGAGGATTCGTCCGGCTTCATGACATAGAGCTTCTGCCCCTTGGCAGAGTAGCACTTGGTGCTGGTTCCGGAGGAACCGGTGACGGTGCAGCTCTGGATATCCCACTCTGCAAAGTCGCTGAGCTGCATCCGTACCAGTGCGCTGATCTGATCCTGAGAAAGGCTGGTGACAAAGCAGTCCGATGCAGCGTCCATGAGCTTGGAAAAGTTCATCAGCAGGGCAGGGGACTTGATCTTGTTCAGCATGGCGTCAATGACCTTCATCTGGTTGATGCCCCGCTGGATGTCGCCGGAGGCAAAGGCGTGGCGCTCCCGGGCAAAGGCAAGTGCCGCCTTGCCGTCCAGATGGTTCCAGCCCTCCACAAAGGAGGTGGGGTCGTAGTAGCCGGGGCTGCCCACCGAGGTGAACGCCTGATCCGAGTACACATCCACGCCGCCCAGAGCATCCACGATGCTCATAAATCCGGCAAAGTTGATGCGGATGTAATCGGTGACCTCAACACCGTACAGGTTGCCCAGGGTCTCCATGCTGGTTTCTACGCCGTACAGTCCGGCGTGGGTCAGCTTGTCCTTGCTGTTGGTGCCCGCCAGATCTACGTAGTAGTCCCGGGGGGTGTTGATCAGCGCCACCTGCTTGGTCTTGGGGTTGACCACTGCAAGGATGTTCACGTCACTGCGTGCTTTTTCGGTCAGTTCGCCTCGGGTGTCCACACCGCTGAGGTAGACCACAAAAGGCTCCTTGGTGATCTTTGCCGCCTCCATGCCGGTGAGCAGACCATTGGTCATGCTGCCCAGAGCAGAAAGCCCCTGCTGCGCCCAGATGCAGCCCATTGCCATGACGGCGCACAGCGCCACCGAAAAAACACGGGAGACGGTGCCGGGCACCTTGTATTCCTGACAGCGGCGCACCAGTACCCACAGAAGGGCAAGGATGGCGGCGATGATCACCAGATACAGGGCGGGCAGCATCCGAGTGCGCCATAACTGCACCAGAGAGGCAAGGCTCAGTACTGCCTGCAGTACCAGCAGCACAGCGCCCAGCTTGGAGGGGGGCTGTGCCGCACCTGCCCCGGACCCGGAACTGCTGCTCCGGGGAGGCGGGGTCTGGGAAGAGGGGGTCTCCGAGAAGAAGGCGGAGCTGTCCACCTCAATGGTGGAACGGTCCTTGTCTTCTGCCTTGCGGTTCAGATGCCGCAGGGAACGGTTATGTTCATCCTTCATGGAAAAATCTCCTTTTTGTCAGGATACCGGCACGATGGTCAGCACCGCACGGGCGGGCAGACAGGTGGCGGTCTGGTCCTCGTTGGACAGCCAGCCAAAGCCTTCGCAGATGTGGTCCGGGCAGGGCGAGTCCACAAAGCGGGCGGCACCCTGCCGGATCTGGATGTGCACCGTGTAATAGCCGGTGTCCACATCGTAGGTGGCATCCTCTTCCAGCGGGTAATCCACGGTGGTGTTGCTGTCCCCGTAGATCAGCTGGGCACAGAGTCTGCCCTTGCTGCCGTGGGTGCTGCGCAAGGCAAACAGCCCGGCGGCAATGGCAAGGACCACTGCGGCGAAGATCAGGTTGGTGATAAGTTTTTTGTTTTTCATAGCATCTTGATCAGTTTCCGGGATTGAGCTGTTCCAGCTCCGCCAGCCACAGGGTGGCGCAGGCATCGCTGGGCATACGCCAGTCGCCCCGGGGCGAGAGGGTCACGCTGCCCACTTTGGGACCGTCCGGCAGGCAGCTGCGCTTGAACTGCTGGGCAAAGAACCGCCAGTAGAAGTTCCGCAGCCACCGGTACAGCACCGCATCGGTGTACTCCGGGCGTCCCTTGAAGGCGGCTTTTGCCAGCCGGAAGATCTTGGCGGGACCAAAGCCACAGCGCAGCACCTGATACAGGTAAAAGTCGTGGAGCTCGTAGGGACCCACAAGGTCCTCGGTGCGCTGGGCGATCTCGCCGTCGTCCTTGGCAGGCAGCAGCTCCGGGGACACAGGGGTGTCCAGAATGTCCAGCAGCACGGTGCGCAGGGTCTCGGTGGCGGCAATGTCTGCCTCGTAGTGCACCAGATGCCGCACCAGTGTCTTGGGCACCCCGGCGTTGACGCCGTACATGCTCATGTGGTCGCCGTTGTAGGTCGCCCAGCCCAAGGCAAGCTCCGAAAGGTCGCCGGTGCCCACCACCAGTCCGCCGGTGCGGTTGGCAAGGTCCATCAGCTCCAGCGTGCGCACCCGTGCCTGTCCGTTCTCAAAGGTGACGTCCAGCACATTCTCGTCCTGCCCGATGTCCGCAAAGTGGCTGCGGACGGTGTTGGCGATGTGGATCTCCTGGAAGCCCACCTGCAGCTCATCGCAGAGGATCTGGGCGTTGCTGCGGGTGCGCTTGGTGGTGCCAAAGCAGGGCATGGTCACCGCCAGCACATCTCCGGCAGGGCGACCCAGCTGTTTCATGGCACGGACCGCCACCAGCAGGGCAAGGCAGCTGTCCAACCCGCCGGAAATGCCGATGACCGCCTTTTTGGCGTGGACGTGTTCCAGCCGCTTGGCAAGACCGTCTGCCTGCATCCGCAGGATCAGTTCGCAGCGCTGGGCACGGCGCTGGGGGTCTCCCGGCACAAAGGGGGCGGGGTCGATCCACCGGGTCAGAGTGGTCTCCACCGGGGTAAGGTCAAACTCCACCGTGGTGTAGCCCTCCCGGCACAGCTCAAAGCTGGTGTTCCGGGCACGTTCTGCCTCCATGCGCTGGCAGTCGATCTCGGTCTCGGCGTAGCCGCCGCCAAAGGGCACCGTCTCCGACAGCAGGGTGCCGTTCTCGGCGATCAGGTCATGCCCTGCAAAGACCATGTCCTGGGTGCTCTCGCCGTGCCCGGCGGAGGCGTAAAGGTAGCCGCACAGCAGCCGGGCGGACTGGTTTGCCACCAGTGCCCGGCGGTACTCCGCCTTGCCCACCGTTTCATCGCTGGCAGAAAGGTTGGCGACCACCGTGGCACCTGCCAGAGCGTGGAAGGTGGAGGGGGGCAGGGCGCTCCACAGGTCCTCGCACAGCTCCACACCCAGCACAAAGCTGGGCATCTGGCGGCAGCGGAACAGCAGGGAAGTGCCAAAGGGTACCTGCTGGTCGCAGACCGTGATCATTTCCACCTCGGTGCTGCCGGGGGTGAACTGGCGCTTTTCGTAGAACTCGCCGTAGTTGGGCAGGTAGGTCTTGGGCACGATGCCCAGCAGCTGCCCCCGGCACAGCACGGCGGCGCAGTTATACAGCTTGCCGTGGACGCTCAGGGGCAGCCCCACCAGTGCCACCAGGTCCAGTTCCCGGCTTGCTTCCAGCAGGGTGTTCAGCCCTTCCAGCGCACCCTGCTGCAGGGTGTGCTGCAAAAACAGGTCTCCGCAGGTGTAGCCCGTAAGGCAGAACTCGGGAAAGACCGCCAGCTTTACCCCCCGTGCAGCGGCGCAGCGCAGCCCGGAAAGGATCTCGGCGGTGTTATAGGTGCAGTCCGCCACCCGCAGGGCGGGGGAAAAGGCGGCAGCTTTCAGGAATCCATCTTTCATAGGAGGATTTCACATCCTGTCTTTTCAATGTTTGCTGCAAGGTACTGCAGTGCCCATAGTATACCACAAATCGTGCAAAACGAAAAGCGGCACATGGGCAAAAGTACGGAAATCGATTTTTGCAGCTTGACCCGAAACGAAAGCCTTCACCCCTTGGGGGGAAGGTGGCGCGTAGCGCCGGATGAGGGGTATTTGGGGCAAAATGCTGCTGTCCTGCGCCCTCATCAGTCACCTGCGGTGACAGCTGTTCCCCGCTTTGTCACCTGCGGTGACATTTCTCCCCGGAGCGGGGAGAATCTGTCCCCGACCGGGGGAAGCCTTCATTCGGAAAATTGATTTCCATGAGGCAAAAGTACTGTGAATCAAAGAAAAAAGGGCTGCGGCACAAATTTTGTGCCGCAGCCCCACAAGGCAATAAAAGAGGAAAACGAGATGGACCGTAAGCCGGGTTCTGTATTAAACGACGATCTGTCTAGACCTGCCATTGCTGACAGGTTCGTGCCACCATCGGGACACGCGAGCAGCGCTATACGTCCCATATAGGTGTTGCTTCCGGTAGGGTTTACAAAGCCGCATGGTCACCCATGCGCTGGTGAGCTCTTACCTCGCCGTTTCATCCTTACCGCATTGCTGCGGCGGTTTGTTTTCTGTTGCACTTTCCCTAAGGTCACCCTCGGCTGCCGTTAGCAGTTACCGTGCTCTGTGAGGCCCGGACTTTCCTCAGAGCGGTCAAAGCCGCCCCGCCGCCGTATGTTCCACTCGTTTTCCGTTGCCCATGATACCATAAAAAAACAAGATTTGCAAGCGTATAGCTTTTTTGTTATACTATATTAGTATAATTGCGGTAGAAAGCGGCGGACGTAGATCAAAAAATCCGGCGCATGACAAATGGAAAGCTTTGGAAAGGTGAGAAAAGATCATGGAGATCAATCGCTGCCCGCACTGTATGCGGGAACTGACGGGACACAGGGGCGGTGCGTGCCCGTTTTGCGGCTTTAATGCACAAAAATCCCCCCAGCCGGCGGAGGCAATGCCCCGCAATACGATCCTGAACGGCAAATATCTTGTGGGCGACGTGCTGGGGCGCGGCGGTTTTGGCATCACGTATATTGGCTTTGACCTCTCGCTGGAGAGCCGGGTGGCGATCAAGGAATATTATCCGTCCGGTGCCGCCATGCGCCGGGAAGGCGAAAGTGAGCTTTACTGGAGCAGCAGCTATAAATTTCACAGCAGCCGTGAGGATGCAAAGAATTATTTCCTGAAAGAAGCACGCAAGATGGCACGGGTGGAGAATATCCCGTCCGTGGTGCGGGTGCGGGAGACGTTTCTGGCAAACGAGACTGCCTATATCGTCATGGACTATGTGGAGGGCGAGACCCTGAAGGCACGTCTGCGGCGGGAAGGTCCCATGACCTACACGGCATGCTATGCCCTGCTCCGCCCGATGATGCAGGACCTTTGCAAGATCCACCGGCAGGGGGTCATCCACCGGGACATCAGCCCGGATAACATCATGATCCAGGGGGACGGCAGCGTTAAGCTGCTGGACCTTGGCGCAGCAAAGGATCTGAACAAGCACTCGGATGAGGTGTCGGTGCCGGTGGGTAAAAACGGGTACAGTCCCATGGAACAGTACCTGAACAACGGCAGAATCGGTCCCTGGACCGATGTGTATGCCCTTTGCGCAACGATCTATTACGCCTGCTACGGGAAGCGTGTGCCGCAGTCGCTGGAGCGTCTGGAGCAGGACACCCTGCGCTTTGACCTGCCCACCCGGGAGCCGATCCCTCCCTATGTGGTGGGCGCACTCCGGAAAGGTCTTGCAGTCCGTGCGGCAGACCGCACCCAGAGCGTGGATGCGCTGCTGGACCAGCTGGAAGAAGAGCAGACTACCATTCTGCGTCCCGCCCGGCAGCCGGGAGCGGCACCTGCCCCTGTGCCCGCCGCAAAACCGGCAAAAAAACCACGCCCTGCCCCTGCCCGGAGCGCTGCCCCGGCACGCCCGGCGGGAAAAGGCAAAGTGATCGGCATTGGCGCAGCGGCAGCTGTGGCTGTGGTGAGCGTACTGTGCGCTGCGCTTTTTGCCGCAAAGCCGGACGTTGTACAGGTCACCCGGGATGGGACCCCCGGGGCAGGCGTGGAGGCGGCTGCAAGCTCGGAAGAGCAGGCGGCGGCAAGTGCGGGATCCGAGGCGTCTGAGAGTGCTGCACCGGACAAAGAGGATGTTGATCCCGAGGTCGATGCTGCTTCTGAAGAAAAAGTATCATCCAGCATAACCGAAAGCGGAGAGGAAAATGCTGCCAGTTCTTCCGCTGCAAGCAGCAAACCGGCATCTTCGGCTGCTGCTTCTAAGGCGGACAGTCAGACCAAGCCGGTTGACGTTCCCGGTACAGCAGCAAGCAGCAAACCGGCATCTTCGGCTGCTGCTTCTAAGACGGACAGCCAGACTAAGCCGGTTGACGTTCCCGGTACGACAAGCAATGTGGAAACAGGGCTGACAGAAGTAACGAATGAAAAAGTTGCAGCATTTGGATATAGTAGGGGATCGTATACAGGACAGTGGAAAGATGGAAAACCCTATGGATATGGAAAATGGGATGATGCGGGAACAGGGAGTGGATATATATACGAAGGAAATTGGGTGGACGGAAAGGCTTGCGGAAAGGGAAAATATACATTTATATGGAAAAATAAAATATGCTCTGTTGAGGAAGGCGAATTTAAAAATGATAAGCTGAACGGTCAAGGAAAAGAGACGCTCTATGGAGACGACGGAAAGACAATTTCTTTGTGTTACGAAGGAAATTTTACCAACGGTGAGCTGAACGGTCAAGGAAAAGAGACGCTCTATAGGGACGACGGAAAGACAATTTATTCTATTAGGGAAGGCGAATTTAAAAATGGTGAGCCGAACGGTCAAGGAAAATGGACGGGCTATGAAGACGACGGAAAGACAATTTCTTGGATTGACGAAGGAAATTTTACCAACGGTAAGCTGAACGGACAAGGAAAAGAGACGCGCAATTATCAAGATGGGAATGCTTATTATGTTTATGAAGGCGAATGGGTGAAGGGTAAAGAAAATGGACAAGGAACCAAAACCTACGCAGATGGCAGAGTGGAATCCGGTACATGGAAAGATGGTGAGTTTGTGGGCTGAGACCCAGTCATGACAGACTGCTGCAAACGAAAGGAGGGCTTGCCGGTGCGTCTTTATTTTACCGTGCCGGAGGACCGGCAGACCCAGAACGGGGTGCTGCTGCGCAGCTTTTTGCGCCGGTGCGCCGTGTCCACCGAGCTGGCACGGGGGGTAAAGTTCCGTGGCAGCGGCTTTTTTGCCGACGGGCAGCCGGTGCAGGCAAACCGCCGGGTGTACCCCGGGCAGGTGGTGTCCTTTGAACTGCCGCCGGAAGGGGAGGGCGTGGCGCCCCAGCCGGAGATCCCGGTACAGGTGGTGTATCAGGATGCCTTTGCGGTGGTGCTGGAAAAACCCCCGCATCTGGCAGTGCACCCCACCCTGAACTACCCCTACGACACGCTGGCAAACGGTTACGGGGCGTGGGCGGCGCAGCAGGGGTACAGCCCTGTGTTCCGCCCGGTGAACCGCATCGACAAGGACACCAGCGGGCTGGTGCTGGCGGCAAAGAACACCTACGCCGCCCCCCTGCTGGCACAAAATGTGGAAAAGCTCTACTACGCCGTGGTGGAAGGGGAGCTGCCGCTGGGAAAAGGGGTCATTGACGCCCCCATCGGGCGGCAGGCAGACAGCATCATCGGGCGGTGCGTTACCCCGGAGGGCAAGCCCAGCCGCACCGAGTACACCATAATAAAGGTAAAAAACGGGCTGAGCCTTGCCGCCTGCGTGTCGGTCACCGGGCGCACCCACCAGATCCGGGTGCACTTTGCTTCCATAGGGCACCCGCTGGCAGGAGATGACCTGTACGGCGGCAGCCGGCAGCGCATCGGGCGGCAGGCGCTCCACTGCGCAAGGCAGGTGTTCCGGGTGCCGGACTACACCCTCTGCCCCGGAGGCATCGCCGTTGCGGTGCCGGTGGACCAGTGCCACAGCTCTGCCGTCACGGTGGAAAGCCCCCTGCCGCCGGACATCGCCGCCCTGTTTTTGTGAGGTTGGTGAAAAGTCAGTGAAAAAATTGACCAAATTTTGCGCAGGAGCTTGCTTCAATGGAGGCAAGGTGTATAATAAAAAGAGATGAAGTCGGATGTTCCGCCTTACGGGGGCGGAGCATTGCGTGGATACCGCCGCATTGGGGGAGCAGGGTCATGCGTCTGCTCCGGAGCGGCATGGAAGGAGAAAAACCTTTTGATCGAAGATAAGACAAAGGAGCAGTCTGCGGCACCCACCCCGCCGCAGCCCCCCCGCAGCCGGAAAGAGCGGCTGCGTTCCTGGCGGGCACAGCTCCAGTGTATGCGTTTGCTGCGTCGGCACCGTTTCCGCCGCAGGACCCAGAACCATGTAAATACCCTCTCCCAGAAAATGCACGGCAACGCCCTTGTGATGCAGGTGGGAGAGCTGCTGTATGCCATCGGCTTTTCTGCTGAGTATGTTTCTGTCCGGGCGGGGCGGAACCTGTGCCGGGCAGGCATCGCCTTTGCCCACTGGTGCAAGGAGCTGTTTACCGGCATCGCCGCCATGGCATTCCCCGGTGCGGCACAGGTGCTGGGAGATATTTTTGGACCGGTTCTGGTATTTTTTAAGGGCATGATCTCTCTGCTGGTCCATGCCCACCGGGTCCGCAAAGAAAAAGGCTTTGGCGCTGCTTTTAAGGCGAGTGTCCGCTACCTCACCAGCGGCGTCCGCCGCAACATCGGGCGTCTGCCCCGGATGGCAATGTATCTGCTGCCGGCGGCGGCGCTGGCGCTGTTCCTTACAGTATACAACAACACCATCCGCCAGCCCTATGCGCTGGAGGTGCAGGTGAACGGGCAGACCGTGGGCTATGTGGCGACCGAGACGGTGTTCAACTCCGCCCGGGAGGCGGTGCAGGAGCGTATCAGCTACGCCGGTACCGACCGCACCCAGTGGACCGTAGAGCCTACTTATACCATTTCGGTGGCGCACAGCGTGCTGGACGAGAACCAGATGGCAGACGCCATCCTAAAGACCTCCAGCGATGAGATCAGCGAGGGCACCGCCCTGTATCTGGACGGGGAGCTTACCGCCGTCTGCGAGGACGGCGACGCCCTGCAGGATTATCTGGACAGCCTGCTGGAGCCCTACGAGGATCCGGACGACCCCAACATGACCGTGGGCTTTAACAAGGAAGTCACGCTGGAAAACGGCATCTACTTCAACGAGAGCTTTGAGGATGACAACAGTGTGGAGCAGATGCTCTCCGGTGTGCAGCAGGAGAAAAAGATCTACGCGGTGCAGAACGGCGACACCCTGTGGGAGATCGCCCAGAAGAACGACCTGACCTTCCGGGAGCTGTGTGCCCTGAACCCGGACTTCAAGGGAGGACCCCTTAACGAGAAGTCCCAGATCCGGCAGGGTGACGAGCTGACGGTGACCAAGCAGGAAGCAAAGCTGGAAGTGCGGATCACCCGGGTGGAGACATGGGAGGAAGAAATCCCCTATGCCACCGAGACCACCAAGTCCAACGAGTACACCGTGGGCACCAAAAAGGTGACCCAGAAGGGCGAAAAGGGCGTGCGCAGCGTTACGGCGCAGCGGGTCTACGACACCAATGGCATCCAGCTGAGCCAGCAGATCCTGAGCACCGAGGTGGTCAAGGAGCCGGTGAACGAAAAGATCACCGTGGGCACCAAAAAGGTCAGCCACGGCGCAGCAGGCTACATCACCGGCAGCGGACAGTTCATCTGGCCGGTACCGGGCTACCGTTACTGTTCCCGCTGGTACGGCGGCAGCCACAAGGGCGTGGATATCTGCGCCGCCGCCGGCACCCCCATCTACGCTTCTGCAGGTGGTACGGTGACTAAGTCCGGCTACAACAAGGCAGGTGCAGGCACCGGCTACGGCAACTCCATCATCATCAACCACGGCAACGGCTACACCACCGTGTATGCCCACTGCCTGTCTCTGGCAGTCAGCGCCGGACAGACCGTAAAGCAGGGACAGCTCATCGGCTACGTGGGCAGCACCGGACGGTCCAGCGGCAACCACTGCCACTTTGAGATCCGCCGCAACGGCAGCTACATTGCACCCCAGAACGTGTTCAACCGCAGCAAATACAGGTAACTTGGCAGAGAGGGCTTTCCCCCCAGGGAAAGACCCGTCTGCTATCAATAGGAAAAAAGGAGAGATGATCTTATGTCTACCCCTCACATCAGCGCGGAAAAGGGCGATTTCGCCAAGACGGTCCTTATGCCCGGTGACCCCCTGCGTGCCAAGTTCATTGCCGACACCTTCCTCAAGGATGTGCGCCAGGTGACCGGCGTCCGTGGTATGCTGGGCTTTACCGGCACCTACGAGGGACGCCCCATCAGCGTCATGGGCAGCGGCATGGGTATGCCCTCCATCGGCATCTATTCCTACGAGCTGTTCAAGTTCTACGATGTGGAGAACATCGTCCGCATCGGCTCTGCCGGCAGCTACACCCCCAAGGCAAAGCTCTTTGACACGGTGCTTGCCACCGGCGCAGTCAGCGAGAGCAACTACGCCCGGGTCCAGAGCGGCTTTGCAGGAGATGTGACCCTGCCCAGCGCTGCGCTGAACGAAAAGCTCCGTGCCTCTGCCGCAAAGCAGGGCATCCCCCTCATCGAGGGCAACATCCACTCCTCCGATGTGTTCTACCGCCAGCCCTCCGATGACAAGCCCACCTACTGGGAAAAGCTGCGGGACGAAAAGGGCTGCCTGTGCGTGGAGATGGAGAGCTTTGCCCTGTTTGCCAATGCCCAGGTGCTGGGCAAGAATGCCGCCTGCCTGCTGACCATTTCGGACAGCTTTGTCTCGCCGGAGATCACCACCGCCGAGCAGCGTCAGAAGAGCTTTACCGACATGATGAAGGTGGCTCTGGGCGCAGAATACTAAGAGCGATACGGCGCGGTCTCCCATACCAGCGGGGGACTGCGCCGTTTTTGACCCGGAAAAGGAGGACACCATCTATGACCAACCTGACGCTGGAAGAAAAGAAAGAGCTGATCCGCATGGCACTTGCCGCCCGGGAAAAGGCGTATGTTCCCTACTCGGATTTTATGGTGGGTGCGGCGCTGCGGGCAGCGGACGGACGGATCTACACCGGCTGCAACGTGGAGAACGCCGCCTTTACCCCCACCAGCTGCGCCGAGCGCACCGCCCTGTTCAAGGCAGTGGCGGACGGGGTGACCAAATTTACCGACATCGCTGTGGTGGGCAGCCGCCGGGGCGAGGTAAACCAGCAGATCACCTCCCCCTGCGGGGTGTGCCGGCAGGCACTGTTTGAGTTTGGGGGACCGGAACTCAACGTCATCATGGCAAAAAGCCCGGAGGACTTCATCGAGCGCAGCATGGACCAGCTGCTGCCCTTTGGCTTTGGACCCTCCAACGTGGCAGGCAACAGTGCAGTGGAGCAGCGGTGAGCTGCGCCGGATCTCCCGGAGTTTTATGAAATGAGCAACACTTTAAGGGAGTCCACATGAAATTTTTTGTAAAGATTTTGTAATCAGAAAGTGCTTGCATCTGTCACCTCTTGCCGTTATACTTGAGCCAGTAAATGTGCATTTGTGCGCATTTTATTCATTTGACGCAATTTTTTAAAATAAAAGGAGAGTTTCTTATGAAGATTTCCCGTCGTAACTTTCTGGCGGTTGCAGGTGCTGCAGCCGCAGCCGCTGCTCTGACCGCTTGTGGCGGTTCTTCCGCTTCTTCCACCAGCACCGCTTCTTCCGCTGCTGCTTCCACCGCTTCCTCCGCTGCTGAGGGCGGCGAGAAGATCGTAAAGGTGGCTCTGACCTGCGATACCGGCACCATTGATGACGAGAGCTTCAACCAGGCTTGCTGGTCTGCTGTTTCCAGCTACATGGGCGCCAACTGCCAGTACTACATCCCCGAGGCTGATGCTTCTGACGAGGATCGTGAGACCATGATCCGTCTGGCTGTCAACGAAGGCGCTGATGTTATCGTCTGCGTGGGCTACCTGTACGGCGCTTCTCTGGCATGGGCAGCTGAGCAGTACCCCAATGTCAAGTTCATCGCCATCGATGTGACCCAGGGCGATATCGGCACCGATGCCATCCCCGCCAACTGCTACTGCATCACCTTTAAGGAAGAGCAGGCAGGCTATCTGGCAGGCTACGCCGTTGTCAAGGACGGCTACACCAAGCTGGGCTTCCTGGGCGGCATGGCTGTTCCCGCTGTTATCCGTTACGGCTACGGCTACGTGCAGGGCGCAGACGCCGCTGCTAAGGAGCTGGGCACCAACATCGACATCAACTACTTCTACGGCGGTCAGTTCTACGGTGACGCCAACATCACCTCCCGTATGGAGGGCTGGTATGCCAACGGCACCCAGATCGTCTTTGCCTGCGGCGGCGGCATCTACACCTCTGCTGTTGAGGCTGCTCTGAAGAACAACGGCTACGTTGTGGGCGTTGATGTTGACCAGAACTACATCGGTGTCAACGGCGTTGAGAAGGACGGCTACGCATACAACCCCTTCGTCACCTCTGCCATGAAGGGTCTGAGCGAGTCTGTTGCTACCGCTCTGGGCGACATTGAGGCCGGTGACTGGAGCGAGATCGCTGCTTCCAACGGCAACTTCGGTCTGGAGGACGGCGATTACATCGGTCTGCCCACTGCTGACGGCAGTTGGAACTTCAAGACCTTCACTGTGGAGGACTACGAGGCTCTCAAGAGCAAGATCGCTTCCGGCGAAATTACCGTGGACAACAGCTCCGACGATGCTACCAAGCCCACCGTCAGCGAGTTCACCAACGTGACCTACATCGTCTAAGCGCAGTTCAAATGTTTTCACCGCTGCAGTCCGGCATTTGTGTCCGGCTGCGGCGTGAGAAATAATGAATTACTAAATTCCAAAACAGGGTGTCCATGCAGGCGGGCACCCTGTTTTTGTTTTTGGTTCTCGGTCCCGGCAGCCGGTGCGGCGGGGCGGCGGCACCGAAAAGCTTTTTCAAAGCGGCGGCTGTGGTTGGGCAGAAGCGGCAAACCACAGAGAAAATGAACCGTAAACTTGGCAATATGCCATAAAAGTAATACTTTTGTATGTACTTTTCGACAAAAAATGAAAAAGTGATGTGCAAAAGAACTAAAATCAGGTATAATGAAAACTAGAATAGAACAGGTGTCGCTACGGCACGAAAGGAGAGTGAGCAGATTGGCAGAGGATTTTGTGATCGAGATGCTCCACATTACCAAGGAGTTTCCTGGTATCAAGGCAAACGACGATATCACCCTGCAGCTGCGCAAGGGCGAGGTACATGCCCTGCTGGGCGAAAACGGCGCCGGCAAAAGTACGCTGATGAGCGTGCTGTTCGGTCTGTATCAGCCGGAACAGGGCAAGATCCTGAAAAACGGCAAGGAGGTGGCAATCCGCAACCCCAATGATGCCAACGCACTGGGCATCGGCATGGTGCACCAGCACTTTAAACTGGTGGAGTGCTTCAGTGTGCTGGACAACATCATTCTGGGTGTGGAGCCCAACAAGATGGGCTTTCTGCAGAAGGCTGAGGCACGCAAAAAGGTAGTGGCGCTCAGCGAGAAGTACGGTCTGCGGGTGGATCCGGATGCCCTCATCAGCGATATCTCGGTGGGTATGCAGCAGCGTGTGGAGATCCTCAAGATGCTGTACCGGGACAACGAGATCCTGATCTTTGACGAGCCTACCGCTGTGCTGACTCCTCAGGAGATCGACGAGCTCATGGAGATCATGCGGGGCTTTAAAAAGGAAGGCAAGTCCATCCTCTTTATTACCCACAAGCTCAACGAGATCATGGCGGTGGCAGACCGCTGCACCGTCCTGCGCAAGGGCAAGTATATGGGTACCGTGGACATCCAGAACACCACCAAGGAAGAGCTTTCCCGCTTGATGGTGGGTCGTGATGTCCAGCTGCAGGTGAACAAAAAGCCTGCAGACCCCGGCAAGGTGGTGCTGGATGTGGAAGGCGTCACCATGCACAACGACCAGCGCAAGAAGGACTCGGTAAAGGACGTGAGTTTTCAGGTCCATGCCGGCGAGATCGTCTGTCTGGCAGGCATCGAGGGCAATGGTCAGACCGAGTTCATCTACGGCTTGACCGGTCTGGAAAAGCTTTCCAGCGGCAAGATCACCCTCAGCGGCAAGGACATCACCCGTGCATCCATCCGTCAGCGCTCCAAGGACGGCATGAGCCACATCCCGGAGGATCGCCACAAGCACGGTCTGGTGCTGGATTACACGCTGGAAAACAACATGGTGCTCCAGCGCTACTGGCAGCCGGAGTTCCAGAAGGGCGGCTTCATCCGGTCTGACAAGGTGCGGGAGTACTCCGACAAGCTCATTGCCCAGTACGACGTCCGCAGCGGTCAGGGCAGCTCCACCATCGTCCGCAGCATGTCCGGCGGCAACCAGCAGAAGGCGATCATCGCCCGTGAGATCGACCGGGATCCGGATCTGCTGGTGGCAGTGCAGCCCACCCGTGGTCTGGACGTGGGTGCCATCGAGTACATCCACAGCCAGATCGTTGCGGAGCGGGACAAGGGCAAGGCAGTCCTGCTGGTAAGTCTGGAACTGGACGAGGTCATGAACCTTTCGGACCGCATCCTGGTGATGTACGAGGGTGAGATCGTGGGCGAGTTTGACCCCAAGACCACCACTGTGCAGGAACTGGGTCTGTATATGGCAGGCGCACGGAAGCAGGGAAAGGAGAGCGAGAATAAATGAATAAGAAAAAACTTTCCCATGGCAGCCTCAACAGCTCCATCACCAGCGTGCTGGCGGCGCTGCTGTGCATCCTGATCGGTCTGCTGGTGGGCTTTCTGGTTCTGCTGGCGATCAACCCCGCCCATGCGTGGGGCGATGGCTTTGTGCGCATCCTCAAGGGCGGCTTCCACGATGCCCCCTACGGCGTGGGCAAGGAGCTGGCAAACGCAGCGCCTCTGATCATGACAGGTCTTTCGGTGGCGTTTGCCTTCAAGACCGGTCTGTTCAACATCGGTGCAGCAGGTCAGTACACGCTGGGCGCCTTTGGTGCCCTGTACTGTGCCATCATGCTGAAGCTGCCCTGGTTCGTCTGCCTGCTGGTAGCCACCATTCTGGGCGGCATCTGGGGTGCCATCCCGGGCTTCTTCAAGGCATACTTCAACATCAATGAGGTCATCACCTCCATTATGTTCAACTGGATCGGCTTGTATCTGGTAAACGAACTGATCTACCAGAACGGCACCGGTCCCATGTACGACGTGCGGAACACCCGCACCCTGAACCTGAGCAAGGATCCGGCACTTTCCAAGGCGCTGATCCCGGATCTGGGGCTGAACAAGCTGTTCCAGACCAACAGTACCACCATTGCCATCTTCCTTGCAGCGGTGGTGGCGATTCTGGTATGGGTGGTGCTGAACCGGACCACCTTTGGCTATGAGCTGAAGGCGGTGGGTCTCAACAAGAACGCCGCCCGGTACGCCGGCATCAACGAGAAGAAGAACATCATCCTCTCCATGGCGATCGCCGGTGCGCTGGCAGGCTTTGGTGCGGGTCTCTTCTACCTGTCCAACGTGTCCCAGTGGAACCCCCTGAACTCCACCAGCCTGCCCGCCATGGGCTTCAACGGCATCTCGGTGGCGCTGCTGGCAAGTTCCAACCCCATCGGTACCATTTTCTCGGCGCTGTTCATCTCCCACATCTCGGTGGGCGGCTCCTTCCTGTCCACCAAGTACTATCCCACCGAGATCTCCGACCTGATCAGCGGCATCATCATCTATCTGTGTGCATTCTCCATGCTGTTCCGTGGCAAGATCCACGCACTGCTGTTCAAAAATGCAGACAAGACCAATGTGAACGCGGAGCCTTCTCCCGCCGAAGCAAAGACCACCAAAAAGGAGGGCGAATGATATGCTGCTTCTGATCAAATATACTCTGCTGTACGGCATCGTGCTGATGATGGTGGCGCTGGGCGGTATGTTCAGCGAACACTCCGGCATCATCAACATTGCGCTGGAAGGCATCATGGTCATCGGCGGCGTGGCAGGTGTCCTTACCCTGACCATGCTGCCTGCAGGGATGCCGGCATACCTTGTGGTGCTGATTTCCATCCTTGCGGCGGCGCTGGCAGGCATGGTGTACAGCCTGCTGCTTGCCTTTGCCTCCATCAACCTCAAGGCGGACCAGACCATCGGCGGCACCGCCCTGAACCTGCTTGCCACCGCCATTGCGGTGGTCATTGCCAAGTACTTCAGCACCAGCGGCAGCGCCAAGCTGAACTACTCCAACAAGGCATTCCTGTTCACCGTAGGCGGGCTGGAAATGAGCGTCTTTGTGCCTCTGGGCTTTGTGCTGCTGGTCATCAGCTTTATCCTGCTGTATAAGACCCGCTTCGGTCTGCGCCTCCGTGCCTGCGGCGAGCATCCCCAGGCTGCAGACTCTGTGGGCATCAACGTGTACAAGATGCGCTATGCAGGCGTGCTGCTGTCCGGCGCTCTGGGTGCCATCGGCGGCATGGCATACATCGTGCCCCCGGTGCAGACCTGGAACTTTGAGGTGGGCGTTGCAGGTGCAGGCTTCCTTGCGCTGGCAGTTATGATCTTTGGTCAGTGGAAGCCCTTCCACATCTGCGGCGCAGCAATGTTCTTTGCAGTGTTCAAGAGTCTGGCAAACATTGCAGACTCCACCTTCCTGGCACAGTTGCACTGGTCCAGCAACATCTACAACATGATGCCCTTTGTGGCATCCATGGTCATTCTTGCCTTTACTTCCAAGAACAGCATGGCACCCAAGGCGGAGGGCATCCCCTACGACAAGGGTTCCCGCTGAGAGGGGAGACGACACCGGGCGCAGCTGCTTTTCGGGGCGGCTGCGCCCTTTTTTGCACAAATTTAGCAAAAGTCCACAGAATACATATTGATTTTGAGGAGAACTTTGCTATACTGGAGCTACAATCGTCATACGAATAGGAGCGTGGAACGATGCGCATTTATGATCTGATCGCAAAAAAGCGGGATGGCGGCACCCACAGCCGGGAAGAACTGGAGACCATCGTCAACGGTTTTGTCAGCGGAGATGTGGCGGACTACCAGATGGCGGCATGGATGATGGCGGTCTATCTCCGGGGCATGACCGATGAGGAGACCGCAGAGCTTACGGATGTAATGGCGCACAGCGGCGTCATGGTGGATCTTTCGCCCATTCCCGGCATCAAGGTGGACAAGCACTCCACCGGCGGCGTAGGCGACAAGACCACCCTGGTCATTGCTCCCATCGTGGCGGCGTGCGGTGTCAAGATCGCCAAAATGAGCGGCAGAGGTCTGGGCCACACCGGCGGCACCATCGACAAGATGGAGAGCGTCCCCGGCACAAAGACCTCCCTGTCGCAGGAAGAGTTCTTTGCGCAGGTGAACCGCATGGGTCTGTCGGTCATCGGGCAGAGCGAGGGCATTGCTGTGGCAGATAAAAAGATGTATGCCCTGCGGGATGTTACCGCCACCGTGAGCTGCATCCCCCTGATCGCATCCAGCATCATGTCCAAAAAGCTTGCCTCCGGCTCCGACGCCATCCTGCTGGACGTCACCACCGGCACCGGTGCCTTTATGAAAACGGTGGAGGACAGCATCCGGCTGGCAAAGCTGATGGTATCCATCGGCACCCACCACGGACGGCGGGTGGCGGCAATGATCACCGATATGGATACCCCGCTGGGGCACAACATCGGCAACAGCCTTGAGGTCATGGAGAGCATGGACGTGCTGAAGGGCAAGGGTCCGGCAGACCTTACGGAGGTGTGCCTGCAGCTTGCCACCAATATGCTGGTGCTGGCAGACCGGGGCACCCCGGAGCAGTGCCGTGCCATGGCAGAAAAGACCATTGCAGACGGTTCTGCCTTTGCCAAGTGCAAGGAGATGTTTGCAGCACAGGGCGGAGATATCCGGGTGCTGGAGGATTACAGCCTCTTTGCCCAGCCCGCCGCCAGCTATGAGCTGCTGGCAGAGCAGGAAGGCTACATCACCGCCAACGACGCCGAGAAGATCGGTTCCGCCAGCGTGCTGCTGGGTGCGGGACGCCAGAAGAAGGGAGACCCCCTGGACTTTGCCGCCGGCATCGTGCTGCACAAAAAGCGGGGAGACTACGTCCACAAGGGCGAGAGTCTTGCTACCTTCTACGGCACGGCGGACAAGTTCGAGGCGGCTGCCGCAGAGTACCGCAGCGGTCTTGTGTACGGCACCGAGAAGCCGGAGGAGGCTCCGCTGGTATATGCACTGGTGACCAGAGACGGCGTGGAACGCTACTGACAAAGCAGAAACAGCACAGAACGGGGACCGCTGCAGAGTGTGCAGCGGTCCCTTTTTAGGGGACTCCCGCCGTTTTGCGCTGTTTCGCCGGAAAATGACAGTCTTTGGTGGACCTTTGCAGGGGATTGTGTTATACTACACTGTATTCGGGTCCGTTCCGCCACAGGAGCGCAGAAGAAAGGAAGTTTTATGAAGATCATTCTGGTGGGCAGCGGCAAGGTCGGTACAGCGATTGCACGGCAGCTCAGCGAGGAAGGTCACAATGTGACCGTTGTAGACACCAACAAAGCAAGGGTGGAGTACCTGACCCAGACCTACGATGTGCTGGGCATCGTGGGCAATGGCTCGTCCATCACCACCCTGGCGGAGGCAGGCATCGAGGACGCAGACGTGTTCATTGCGGTCACCGGTTCGGACGAACTGAACCTGCTGTGCTGTATGTTCGCCAAAAAGGCAGGTCACTGCCACGCCATCGCCCGTGTGCGCAACCCATCCTACAGCCACGAGTTGGACTTTATCAAAAAGCAGATCGGCATTTCGGCGATCATCAACCCGGAGATGGCGGCGGCAAAGGAGATCTCCCACCTGCTGCGGTTCCCCGGCGCCAGCAAGATCGACACCTTTGCGGACGGTCGGGTGCGGCTGATCAAGTTTGCCCTCACCGAGGCACAGGAGCTGGACGGTGTGGCGATCCGGGAGATCCCCACCCGGCTCAAGAGCGACATTCTGGTCTGCGCCGTGGAACGGGACGGCGGGGTCATCATCCCCAACGGTAACTTTGTGCTGCAGAACGGGGATCAGGTCACCTTCCTTGCCACCCAGGAAAATGCCCATGAGTTCTTCCTGCGGATCCACATGCCTGTGCGTCCGGTGCGGAATGCCCTGATCGTAGGCGGCGGTGCCATTGCCTTCTACCTCAGTCAGGAGCTGCTGGACAACCACGTGCGGGTCCGCATCGTGGAGCGGGACGAGGCACGCTGCACCGAGCTGGCAGAGCAGCTGCCCGGGGCACAGGTCCTCAACGAGGACGGCTCCAACCGGGATTTCCTGCTCTCGGAGGGGCTGGAGTCCACCGAGGCGTTTGTGGCACTGACCAACATCGACGAGGAAAACGTGCTGCTGACCCTGTTTGCCAAAAAGCACTCCAACTGCAAGCTGGTCACCAAGGTGAACCGGCTGGAGTTTGACGACATTCTGGCAGGACTGGATCTGGGCAGCGTGGTCTACCCCAAGTACATGACCTGCGACTTTATCGTCCAGTACGTCCGTGCCCTGCAGAACGAGGCGGGCAACAACATCAAAACCCTGTACCGCATTCTGGACGACCGGGTGGAGGCGCTGGAATTTACGGTCCACGAGGAGAGCGCCGCCACCGGCGTGCCCCTGAGCCAGCTGCACCTGAAAAAGAACCTGCTGCTGTGCTGCATCAACCGGGGCAACCAGATCCTGATCCCCCGCGGCGGCGACCAGATCCAGGTGGGCGACAACGTCATCGTGGTCACGCTGGAACATGGTCTCCACGACCTGCGGGACATTGTGGAACACTGACGGAGGCGCAGAATGAATTATTCCATCGTTTTCCGCCTGCTGGGCTATATCCTGATGATCGAAGGTGCCCTGCTGCTGCTGCCGGCAGCTGCCAGCCTGTTCTACGGCGAGTGGAGGGTGCTGGGAGTCTTTCTGCTTACGGCGGCGGTCAGCGCTGCGGTGGGCTATGGGCTCCGCAGTATCAAGCCCCGCAGTAAGGTGTTCTATATGCGGGAGGGTTTTGCCGCCACCGCCCTCAGCTGGATCCTGATCTCGGTGGTGGGCGCTGTGCCCTTTGTGCTCACCGGCTGCATCCCCAACCCGGTGGATGCCATGTTTGAGACGGTGTCCGGCTTTACCACCACCGGCGCCAGCATCCTGCCGGGGGTGGAGGACCTGCCCAAGGGCATTTTGTTCTGGCGCAGCTTTACCCACTGGATCGGCGGCATGGGCGTTCTGGTGTTCCTGCTGTCCCTGCTGCCCCTGACCGGCGGTTCCCACGTGAACCTGATGAAGGCGGAAAGCCCCGGTCCGCAGGTGGATAAGCTGGTGCCCAAGGTCCAGTCCACCGCCAAGATCCTTTATGGCATCTATTTTGCCCTGACCGTGCTGGAGCTGGTGTTCCTGCTGGTGGGAGGCATGCCCCTGTTCGAGTCCATGCTCACCGCTTTCGGCACTGCAGGCACCGGCGGCTTTGGCTTCCGGAACGACAGCTTTGGCAGCTTTTCCCCCTACATCCAGTGGGTGGTGACCATCTTCATGATCCTCTTCGGCGTCAACTTCAACGCCTATTTCCTGATGCTCATGGGCAAGTTCCGCCGCGCTTCTGCCAGTGAGGAGGTCCGAGGCTACTTTGCGGTCATTGCGGTGGCAATTGCCATCATCACCGCCAACATCTACAGCCTCTACAACAGCTTTGGAGAGGCGCTGCGGCAGGCGGCGTTTCAGGTGGGTTCCATCATCACCACCACCGGCTTTTCCAGCTGCGACTTTGACCTGTGGCCCACCCTGTCCAAAGAAGTGCTGGTGGTGCTCATGTTCATCGGTGCCTGTGCCGGCAGTACCGGCGGCGGCATCAAGGTGAGCCGCCTTCTCATTCTGGGCAAGACCCTTGGCAAGGAGCTGAAGCAGGCGCTGCACCCGCAGGTGGTGGCACCGGTGCGCATGGACGGCAAGCTGCTGAACCACGAGACCGTCCGCACCACCAACGTGTACATGGCGGCGTATTTCTTCATCTTTGTGGTATCCTTCCTGCTCATCAGCCTCAATGGCTTTGACATGGTGACAAACTTTACCGCTGTGGCGGCTACCCTGAACAACATCGGTCCCGGCTTGGAGCTGGTGGGCCCTATGCAGAACTTTGGCGGTTTTGCAAACCCTGCAAAGCTGGTGCTGATCTTTGATATGCTGGCAGGTCGTCTGGAAATCTTCCCCATGCTGGTGCTGTTCCTGCCGGATACCTGGAGAAGGTTCTGATCTCATAAATAAAACGCAAATGCGTACAAAAAAGGAGCTGTCCTGTGCTGGACGGCTCCTTTTTGCATTCAAGGCAGATATTACAGGTCGGTCTTTTCCTGCGCCCGGTACTGCAGGGCTTCCAGCAGGGACTCTTCGTCCAGCAGCTGCTTGCCGGCAAGGTCTGCCACGGTGCGTGCCACCCGCAGGATGCGGTCATGGGCGCGGGCAGAAAGCCCCAGAGCATCGTAGGAGGCACGGAGCAGCCGCTCTGCCTCCGGGGTCATGCGGCAGACCCGGCGCACCTGCCCGGCGGTGAGCTGGGCGTTGCACCGCACCCCGGCAAATTCCGGTGCGGCGTATCGTGCAGCCTGAATGGCACGGGCGGCAAGGACCTGACGGCGGAGCGTGGCACTGCTGTCGGCAGGAGCGGCGCTGTGCAGCTCGTCAAAAGCGATGGGGTCCATCTCTACGCACAGGTCGATGCGGTCCAGCAGGGGACCGGAGACCCGGCTGCGGTACTGCCGCACGGCGCTGGGAGAGCAGGTGCAGGGGCGGGTGGGGTGCCCGTAATAGCCGCACTTGCAGGGGTTCATGGCGGCGACCAGCTGGAAGCGGCTGGGGTAGGTGGCGCTGCCGGCGGCACGGCTCACAGTGATCTGTCCGTCCTCCAAAGGCTGGCGCAGCACCTCCAGACTCTCCCGGGAAAATTCCGGCAGTTCGTCCAGAAACAGCACGCCGCAGTTGGCAAGGCTGCACTCTCCGGGGCGGAACTGTGCCCCGCCGCCTGCCAGCGCCGCAGAGCTGGCGGAGTGGTGCGGGCTACGGAAGGGACGGGCGGAGATAAGCCCCCGCCCCTGCGGCAGCTGTCCGGCAATGGAATAGATCTTGGTGGTCTCCACCGCCTCCTCCCGGGTCAGGGGCGGCAGGATGCCCGGCAGCCGTTTTGCCAGCATGGATTTGCCGGTGCCGGGGGCGCCGATCAGCAGTACATTGTGCCCTCCGGCGGCGGCAATGACCATGGCACGCCGTGCCAGAGACTGTCCCAGCACGTCCGCAAAATCCGGCACCTGCGCCCAGCCGTCGGCGGGGTCAAAGGGCACCGGTCTGGCAGGGGTCAGGGGACGGATGCCCCGCAAAGCGTCCACCACATCCCGGGCAGTGTGGGCAGGGTAGACGGTCATGTTGTCGGCGGCGGCTTCCGCTGCCTCGGCGGCGTTCTCAGCGGGAACGTAGAGGGTGCGGATGCCGTTTTCCGCCGCTGCAAGTGCCATGGGCAGCACTCCGGATACCGGACGCAGGCTGCCGTCCAGCGCCAGCTCTCCCAGAAAGGCGGCGTCCTCCGGGGGATCCTCCAGCTGTCCCGCTGCAGCAAGCAGTGCCAGCAGCAGGGGCAGGTCGTAGACCGGTCCGGTCTTGCGCACGTCCGCAGGGGCAAGGTTGATGGTGATGCGCCGATCCGGGAACTTGTAGCCCAGATTCTTGATGGCGGCGCGCACACGGTCCGCACTCTCCCGCACGGCGGAATCCGGCAGTCCTACGATGGAAAACGCCGGCAGCCCTCCGGAAACGTCTGCTTCCACCGCCACGGCAAAGCCCCGCAGACCGTTCAGACCAAAGCTTTTTGTGACCGAATACATGGTGCTCCTTCCTGCCCGTGGGCAAATCCTGTCGGAATTTATTGGAAAAAATTGGGAGTATATCGTCAGATTCCGACAGCATTTTCAACTTGATTCCATTATAGTAGAGGGTGTAAAAGATGTCAATGCAATGGAAAGGGGAAGGTTTTATCATGACAGGCAAAGAATACTGCCGCTATATCCGTACATACAGCCAGCTGGAGGGGCTGCAGCGTGCCCATACCCTCATCTACAGCGCCCGCACCGTCCCGGGAGGGGTGGTGGTGCAGCTGCGGCAGGAGCAGGATGGAAGGGTGGAGTGCAGCACCGTCATCACCCCACCGGGCAGTTTTGCCCGGGTGATGCAGCTTTTGCGCTACCTGTGGGAGAACAGCGTGGGACTGCAGCAGTGGCTGGAGGTGCTGACGGACGCCGGACAGCCCTATTGCCGGGCAGAAAACCCCTGCGGATCGGAGCAAAACGCCGCTGTGCAGGACGAAAGCAGATGCTTTTGTGGCATTTGCTGATTTTTTTGAGATATTCTTGTGACATAATACGCAATTGACATGTTGGACACAAGAGTTTATATTATAAGTAGGTTTTAACAAACTGTCTCTTTTATGAGAAAGATAACAAAGGTAAGGTGTGCAACATGTATCTGGATGAGTACAAGCGCTGGCTGGCAGCAGATCTGGAAGATGCAGATCTGAAGCCCGAACTGGCTAAGATCGAGGGCAACGATGAGGAGATCAAGGATCGCTTTGCCGTGGCGCTGAAGTTTGGTACGGCTGGTCTGCGGGGCGTTCTGGGCGCCGGCACCAACCGCATGAATATCTATGTGGTCCGTCAGGCGACCCAGGGTCTTGCCAACTGGGTCAAGACCCAGGGCGGCAACCAGACTGTGGCGATCAGCTACGACAGCCGCCTGAAGAGCGACGTCTTTGCCAAGACTGCCGCAGGCGTCCTTGCCGCCAACGGCATCAAGGTCCGCATTTATGACGCTCTGATGCCGGTGCCTGCTCTGAGCTTTGCCACCCGCTACTACCAGTGCAACGCCGGTATCATGGTGACGGCTTCCCACAACCCTGCAAAGTACAACGGCTACAAGGCATACGGTCCCGACGGCTGCCAGATGACCGATGACGCCGCTGCTATCGTCTACGACGAGATCCAGAAGACCGATGTGCTCACCGGTGCAAAGTACGTCTCCTTTGCCGAGGGCGTGGAGAACGGCATGATCCGCTTTGTGGGCGATGACTGCAAGAAGGCGCTGTACGACGCCATCGAGGCACGTCAGGTGCGCCCGGGTCTGTGCCGCACCGCCGGGCTGAAGCTGGTGTACAGCCCCCTGAACGGTTCCGGTCTGGTGCCGGTGACCCATGTGCTGAACGACATGGGCATTACCGACATCACCATCGTGCCGGAGCAGGAGTATCCCAACGGCTACTTTACCACCTGCTCCTACCCCAACCCCGAGATCTTTGAGGCACTGAAGCTGGGTCTGGAGCTTGCTACCAAGACCGGTGCCGACCTGATGCTTGCCACCGACCCCGACGCCGACCGTGTGGGCATCGCCATGAAGTGCCCCGATGGCAGCTATGAGCTGGTGTCCGGCAACGAGATGGGCGCTCTGCTGCTGGATTACATCTGCGCAGGCCGCATTGAAAAGGGCACCATGCCCAAGAACCCGGTGGCGGTCAAGTCCATCGTTTCCACCCCGCTGGCAGACGCCATTGCCGCTCACTACGGCGTGGAGATGCGCAGCGTCCTCACCGGCTTTAAGTGGATCGGTGATCAGATCGCAAATCTGGAAGCTGCAGGAGAAGTGGACCGCTTTATCTTTGGCTTTGAAGAGAGCTACGGCTATCTGGCAGGTCCCTACGTCCGGGATAAGGACGCCGTTATCGGTTCCATGCTGATCTGCGAGATGGCTGCATACTACCGCAGCATCGGTTCCTCCATCAAGCAGCGTCTGGAAGAGATCTACAAGCAGTATGGTCGCTACCTGAACAAGGTGGACAGCTTCGAGTTCCCCGGTCTTACCGGTATGGAGAAGATGGCTTCCATCATGCAGAAGCTCCGGGATCAGCCGCCGGTGGAGCTTGCCGGACACAAGGTGGTCAAGGTCACCGACTACCAGAAGCCGGAAGAGACCGGTCTGCCCGCTGCCAATGTGCTGATCTACAGCCTGGACAACGGTGCTACCGTGGTGGTGCGTCCCTCCGGCACCGAGCCTAAGATCAAGACCTACTTTACCACTCTGGGCAAGGACCTTGCCGAGGCACAGGCACAGAAGGATGCTCTGGCTGCTGCCATTGAGCCCATCCTTGCATAAAAACCGCATAGTTTCCCTTGGGGGCTGCTGCACGTTCTGGGTGCGGCAGCCCCTTTTTGCTGTGCAGAACCGGTTGCAGTTTGCGGGCTGATACGCTATAATAAAGAATGATTCATTATACCCTGTTTTCCCGGGGTCTGCCCGGGCAACGGCAGGGGCAAGGCAGGTGTGGAAATTGGAAAAAACCGTATCGGCGGTGCTGGTGGCAGCGGGTTCTTCCACCCGGATGGGCTTTGATAAGCTCAGTTTTGATCTGGGTGGGGAGACGGTGCTGCGCCGCAGCATCCGTGCGTTTGAACAGTGCCCGCAGGTGGCACAGATCGTGGTGGTGGCAGGCAAAAACCGTCCCTTTGTGGAGCAGCAGACCGCAGACTGCACAAAGCCTGTGGTGGTGGTGTCCGGGGGAGCTACCCGTGCCGAAAGTGCAAAAAATGGCGTGGCTGCCGCCTGTGGAGAGATCGTGGCGGTCCATGACGCCGCACGTCCCTTTGTAAGTGAGGCAGTCATCGAAGCAGCCCTTGCCGCCGCCGCCCGGTGCGGTGCGGCAGCCCCGGCGGTGCCGGTGAAGGATACGGTAAAGACCGCCCTGCGGGGAGACGGCAAAACGGTGCCCCCTGCCTGCATGGTGGAGCAGACGCCGGACCGCAGCACCCTGTATGCAGTACAGACCCCCCAGTGCTTTGACCGCACTGCCTATCTGGCGGCGCTGGCAGAGCTGGACGCAGAAAAGGCGCGGCTGGTCACCGATGACTGCAGCCTGTTTGAGCTGACCGGACGTCCGGTGCAGCTGACCCAGGGCGATTATGCCAACCTGAAGATCACGACCCGGGAGGACCTGCCCCGTCCCGTACAGAAGGAGGAACCGAAAATGCGCATTGGACATGGTTATGACGTGCACCGTCTGGTAGAGGACCGCAAGCTCATTCTGGGCGGTGTGGAGGTGCCCTTTGAAAAGGGCTTGCTGGGGCACTCGGACGCAGATGTGCTGACCCACGCCGTAATGGATGCGGTGCTGGGAGCGGCGGCACTGGGGGATATCGGCAAGCATTTCCCGGACAATGACCCCGCCTACGCCGGCGCAGACAGCCTGAAGCTGGCGCAGCATGTGGCACGGATCCTGCAGGAAAAGGGCTGGCGCATTGAGAACATCGATGCCACCCTGCTGTGCCAGCGCCCCAAACTGGCTCCCCATATCCCCGCCATGCGGGCAAACCTTGCCGCCGCCTTTGGACTGCCGGTGGAGGCAGTGAGCGTCAAGGCGACCACCGAGGAGCATCTGGGCTTTACCGGCGAGGGTCTGGGCATTGCCGCCCATGCCGTCGCCCTGATCGAAACGCTGTAAACAGGAGTGTACGCCAATGTCTCTGCATGCGATCATCGCCAATTTTCAGACCTTTAAAATTGTCGATCTGCTGGATATCCTTATCATCGCCTTTCTGATCTACCAGCTGCTGGGCATCATCAACCGTACCCGCGCCGGGCAGCTTGCCAAGGGCGCACTGCTGGTGCTGACGATCTATCTGGTGGCGACCACCCTGAACATGCGCACCGTTACATGGATGCTCAACTCCCTGCTGCAGGTGGGCTTGCTGACCCTGGTGGTACTGTTCCAGCCGGAGATCCGCCGTGCGCTGGAGCGCATGGGGCAGACCGACCAGTGGACCTCCAAGCTCTTCAACATGAAAGGGCGCTACAACGACCCCAGCCTGAAAGGGGCGTGGCGCAGCGCCATCATCGCCATCTGCGATGCGGCGGAGCGGTTTTCTGAGACCAAGACCGGTGCCCTCATCGTGCTGGAACGCCACACCAACCTTTCGGAGATCGTGCGCACCGGCACCCCGGTAAACAGCGCCGTGAATCTGGAGGTGCTGGGCACCATCTTCTACGAGGGCACCCCCCTTCATGACGGTGCCGCCATCATCGAGAACGGACGCATCAAGGCGGCGGGCTGTGTGCTGCCCCTGTCCAACAATCTGGATCTGGGCAAGGACATGGGCACCCGCCACCGCGCCTGCCTTGGCATTGCGGAAAACTCTGATGCCATTGCCATCGTGGTCAGCGAGGAGACCGGCATCATCTCCATGGCAAAGAACGGGGTGCTGATCCGTCATTTTGACCGGCAGACCCTGTATACCCGGCTGGTGGATGAGATGATCCCCAAGGAGACCACCGCCGAAAAAAGCACCACCGAAACGTGGAAGGACCGTGCAAAACAGCTTCTGCGCTGGGTGACCCAGAAGGGGGAGGACGAACAGCAATGAAAAGCCAGCCCAGTAACAACAACACCAAGCCCGCTCTGCCCCGCACCAGAAGCATGCTGGACGACCGGCGCATCCGCCTTGCCCTTGCCCTGCTGGGAGCAGTGGTAGCGTGGATGGTGGTCACCATGATCGTGCAGCCCGGCACCACCAATACCATCTACAACGTGCCGGTGGATTATACCTACGATTCCTCCGCCTATACCTCCCGGGGCTTGAGCATCGTCAGCGCCGAGGAAAAGACGGTGAACCTGAAGATTTCCGGCGATGGCTACACCATCGGCGGTCTCACCGCCTCGGATTTTGTGGTGTACCCGGACTGGTCCAGCGTGCGGGACAGCGGCGAAAAGACCCTGCGCCTGCAGGTGCGGGGAGCAAACGGGATGCTCAACGGCATCAACGTGACCCTGGAAGGCGCCGAAAACACGGTGAAGGTGGTCTTTGACGTGGTGGAGGAAAAGACTCTGCCGGTAAAGGTCACCACCAACTACCTGACCATCGCAGACGGCTACATCCTTTACAGCACCGATGTGTCCAAGGAGAATGTGACCCTTTCCGGTCCCAGCAGCGAGCTGGACAAGGTCGCCACCTGCACCGCCGAGGTCACTGCCACCGGAGAGCTGAGCGGTTCGGTGACGCTGGATACGCCCCTGCGGTTCTACACCTCCGGCGGCAGCGAGGTGAAGTTTGAGTACACCCAGCTGGAAGAGAGCAGCGTGGACGTGACCCTGCAGGTGTACAAAATGGCGACCCTGCCGGTGAAGGTGAGCTTTATCAATGCACCTAAGGATTTTGACAATTCGGTGCTGGTATACGACCTGAGCCGCAAGCAGATCAAGGTGGCAGGTCCGGCGGAAAAGATCGACGCCCTGTCCCAGATCTCCATCGGCACCATCGACCTGTCCACCTTTACCCTCAACAAGACCTACGAGTTGCCCATGGAGCTGCCCAGCGATATCTATCTGCTGGACAATGTTTCCACCGTCACTGTGAGCTTTGACAGCTCCGGGCTGGAGACCAAGACCATGAACCTGCCCTCCAGCTGTGTGCAGGTGGTGAACCTGCCCTCCACCTACCAGCTCACGGTGGAGACCGACCGGCTGATGAACGTGACCCTCTGTGGTCCCAAGGGCACCATGGAGACTCTGGTGCCGGAACAGGTGGTCATTGAGATCGACGCCGAGGACTTCTCGGTGGCGGCTGGGCAGCAGAACATTGCCTGCCGCCTGTATGTGCCCTCCAACGGCAAGATCTTTGCACTGGGCAGCTATGTGCTGCAGTGCCGCATCGAAAGCAACTGATACAAAAAGGAACACACGATACGATGATTCTGGTTCGCAACATCCGCCTGCCCCTCTCCGCAAAGGAGTCGGCAGCATACGAAAAAGCGCTGCAGCAGGCGCACATCCCCCATAGCCGGGTGGCGCAGCTGGGCATTGCAAAGCTGTCGGTGGACGCCCGCCGGGGGCAGCCCAAGCTGGTGTACACCGTAGCGATCACCCTGAAGGACCCCGGGCAGGAGGCTGCCTTTGCCGCTGCAGGAGCAAATATCTCCCGCCATGAGCAGCCGGTGTTCACGGTACAGCAGGGCAGCGACCGGCTGCTCCACCGCCCGGTGGTGTGCGGTCTGGGTCCTGCGGGGCTCTTTGCGGCGCTGCTGCTGGCACGGCAGGGCTACCGCCCCATCGTGCTGGAACGGGGACCGGCGCTGGAACAGCGGGTGCAGGCGGTGGAGCATTTTTCCGCCACCGGCGAGCTGGACCCCAACGCCAACATCCAGTTTGGCGAGGGCGGCGCAGGGACCTTTTCCGACGGCAAGCTCACCACCCGCATCGGGGATGAGCTGTGCGGCTTTGTCACCGAGGTGTTTCTGCACCATGGTGCACCGGAGGAGATCGCCTGGAAGCAGAAGCCCCATGTGGGCACCGACCTGCTGCGGGGGGTCATCACCTCCATCCGCAGAGAGATCGAGGCGCTGGGAGGCGAAGTCCGCTTCAACACCGCCCTCACAGGTCTGGAACGGAAAAACGGACGGCTTACCGGAATCTTTACCACCGGCGGCACCATCCCCTGTGAGGCGCTGGTGTTTGCGGTGGGACACTCGGCACGGGACACCTTTGCCATGCTGATGGACAGCGGGCTGGTGCTGGAGTGCAAGCCCTTCAGCGTAGGCTTCCGGGCAGAGCACCTGCAAAGCGAGATCGAAAAGAGCCTTTACCACGAGGCGGCGGGACATCCCGCCCTGCCCCGGGGAGAGTACCAGCTTTCCCAGCATGTGGGAGACCGCTGCGTGTACACCTTCTGCATGTGCCCCGGCGGTCAGGTGGTCGCCTCTGCCAGCGAGGAAGAACGCGTTGTGACCAACGGCATGAGCTACCATGCCCGCAGCGGCAAAAACGCCAATGCGGCGGTGGTGGTCAGCGTAGGCGGGGCGGATTTTTCCAACGATCCCCGGCAGGCGATCGCTTTCCAGCGGGAGCTGGAGAGCCGTGCCTACGCCGCAGGGGGCGGGGGATACGCCGCCCCGGCAGAGAATATCCAGAGCTTTCTGGAAGGGCGGGGCGAGCTGAAAATCACCCGGGTGCAGCCTACCTATGACCGGGGAGTCCGGGCAGCGGACCTGGGCAGCCTGCTGCCGCCCCAGCTTGCCGACACCCTGCGGGCGGGTCTGCGTGCCTACGAGGGCAAAATTGCAGGCTACACCGCCCCGGAGGCGATCCTTACGGGACTGGAGACCCGTACCAGCAGCCCGGTGCGGCTGAAGCGGGAAGAAAACTTTGAGTGCGCCCAGCTGGCAGGGCTTTATCCCTGCGGCGAAGGTGCAGGATACGCCGGCGGCATCATGAGCGCCGCCGTGGATGGGCTGCGGGTCGCCCGCGCCATCATCAGCCGGTATGCACCGGCAGAAGGGTGAGAAGATTCTGATGAACGATCGTAAAAACGATACCCGGTCCGACGAGGGGCGGCAGGTGCAGCAGGAGTTGGAAGACCAGCTGCGTGCCTTTGGGGATACCATGTCCGATGCCTTTGCCCACGGCTTTGAGGGAAAAGGCATGGACATCGGGGACCGTGCCTATGGCGTGGGACGTGCCGCCGTCCGTGCGGCAAACTACGGCATCGACGAGGCGGCACGTGCCCTGCGGGGCGCAGGCAGGTCCGGCGGGGCAAAGCAGGACTCCGGCGAGGGTGCCGGGGACGCTGCCGGTCTGCCCGACTGGTTCCGTCAGATCTTTGCAAAGCCCCAGCCCACGCCGGTGGAAAACATCCGGATCAGCGGCAAAAAACGCCATGATCAGGGCTGTGCCCTGCTGGCGGTGGGCATCACCTTTGCGGCCACCTTTGGCATCGCTGGCATCAGCTGCCTGGGGGTGGCAATAGCGGCTACCCCCATCTGGGTGCAGGACGTTGTCCAGTACGTTGTGGGCGGCGAGCTGCTTACCGAAGCGGCTATGACAGCCCTGGAATTCTGCGGCGGCATCTTTACCTTGCTGGCATGTGGTTTTGGTGTGATGATCTCCGCTGGTGTCTCCCGGTTGTCGACCTCCAAAAAGCTGGGGGCGTTGGCAGATGCAGCCGAAAAGCTGAACGCGCAAAAGGGGCTTTCGGTGGAGATGCTGGCAGACCTGACCCACCAGACCAAGAAAAAGGCGCTCAAAAAGCTGCGCAGCTACATCCATAAGGGCTGGCTCAACGCATGGCTGGCGGAGGACACCCAGACCCTCTACCTGACGGCAGAGGACTACCGTGCCGCCAAGGAGAAAGCAGCCGCAGCCGCCGCGCAGCCGCAGCCGGAACAGCCGGAAACCGGCGATGCTCCGCTCAATCTCGATACTGCCCGCCGCTTTGTCCAGGTGCTGGAAAAAGAGCAGCAGCTCATGCAGGACGAGCAGGCAAGGGAGGAACTGGAGCATATGCACCGGACCACCGCCGCCATCTGCGACTGGCTGGAGACCCACCCGGAAAGTCTGCCCAAGACCCGCCGTTTTGCGGAATACTATATTCCCACCACCTTGAAGCTGCTGCACACCTACAACGATGTGCAGGGGCAGCAGGGAGAGAATGCCGATACCATCCGCCGGGACATTGCCGGCATCCTGCACACCCTGAATCAGGCGTTCGATAACCTGTACGATAATCTTTTGTCCGATGTGGCGCTGGATGTTTCCAGCGAGATCGCTGCTTTGCAGGGAATGCTGGCGAGTGACGGACTGACCGGAGGGGATTTCAGATGAATTACCGTGCCTGGGAGCTGAAACCGCTGGACCGCACCGCCGTCCGGGAGCTGACCGCAGCCATCGCACAGCAGACCACCGAAGAATTGGAATACAACGCTCTGGGGGAGGAGTGGACGGAACAGCAGTACGCTGCCACCCTTGCCGCCCAGCAGAAAGAAAGCGCCCTGCTGGCAGGCATCCTTGCTGCCCGGGGCATCACCGACCCGGCGGAGGCACTGACCCTGCTGGCAGGAGAAGAAGAACTCAGCGACCCGGAGCTGCTGACGGATATGCACAAGGCATGTCAGCGGATCTGGCAGGCGATCGACAACGGGGAGACCATCGTGGTCTATGGAGACTACGATGTGGACGGCGTCACCGCCACCGCCCTGCTGTACCAACACCTGAAGGGCATGGGAGCTACGGTAAAATGTATGCTGCCCAGCCGGGAAGGAGACGGCTACGGTCTGTCCAAAAACGCCATCCAGTCCATCCACGACAAGGGCTGTCAGCTCATCGTCACGGTGGACAACGGCATCTCCGCCGTGGAAGAGGCAGAATTTGCCGCCCAGCTGGGGGTGGACCTGATCATCACCGACCACCACCTGCCCCCGGAGCAGCTGCCCAAAGCGGTGGCGGTGGTGGACCCCCGCCGGGAGGACGACACCAGCCCCTTTAAGGGCTTGTGCGGCGCCGGTGTGGCGTTCAAGCTCTGTGCCGCACTGGACGGCTGCCCGGCAGAGGAGATGCTGGACTACTGCGGCGACCTTGCCGCCGTGGGCACGGTGGCAGACGTGATGCCCCTTACCGGGGAGAACCGCACGCTGGTAAAGGCAGGTCTGCGGCAGTTGCAGCAGACCGACCGCCCCGGCATGGAGGCGCTGCTGGAAGAGGTGGGGCTGGCAGGCAAGCCGGTGACAGCAGAAAATGTCAGCTACGCTATTGCCCCCCGCATCAATGCGGCGGGACGGATGGACAGCGCCGTTACTGCCCTGCAGCTGGTGCTCTGCGAGGACCCGGACCGGGCGGCAGAGCTGGCGCACAAGCTGAATCAGATCAACGTGCAGCGGCAGGAGACCGAGACCCAGATCTTTCAGGCGGTGCAGCAGCAGCTGGAACAGCAGCCCGACTGTCTGGAAGACCGGGTGATGCTGTTGTGGGGACGGGATTGGCACCCCGGCGTCATCGGCATCGTGGCGTCCCGCATGGTGGAGCGCACCGGACGTCCGGTGATCATCGTCACCGTGGATGAGCAGGGCGAGGGCAAGGGCAGCGGACGCAGCGTGCAGGGCTTTAACCTCCACGCCTGCATCGGCTCCTGCGCCGACCTGCTGATCCGCTACGGCGGTCACGCCATGGCAGCGGGACTTTCGGTGCGGGAGGAGAACCTGCCGGAGCTGCGCCGCCGCCTCAACGAGTGGGCGGCACGGGAGTGTCCGGTGCTCCATACCCCGCCTCTGTGCTGTGATCTGGCGATCCATCTGGACCGCATCACGGTGGACAGCGTCCGCCGTCTGGAGCAGCTTGCCCCCTACGGGGCAGAGAACCCCACCCCGGTGTTCCTTTTGCAGAACACCGTGCTGGACGGGGTGTATCCGGTTTCCGATGGCAAGCACAGCCGGCTGCGGCTGCGGCAGGGCAATGCCAGCATCTACGCTGTGTGGTTTGGCATGGCACCGGAACAGCTGCCCTACGCCACCGGAGATGTGGTGGACGCAGCGCTGAATCTTTCGGTCTACGACGCTCCCCGGGGGGCACAGCTGTCCGGACGGATCGTTGACCTGCACCCCGCCGGGCTGGGCAGCAGCACGGCAGAGCAGGCAGCGCTGGTACAGGCGCTGCGCCGGGGCGCACCCCTGACCCCGGAACAGAAAACACTGATCACTCCCCCCCGCAGCCACATCATTGCGGTATACCGGGAGCTGCAGGCACGGCGGTGGCACGCAGAGGATATGCAGCCCCTGTGCGCCAAGCTGGGAGAGGAAAATACAGGCAAGACGCTGGTGGCAGTCACCGCACTGGAACAGGTGGGACTGATCGCCGCAGCCCAGCGGGGCAGCGCAAAGTTCTGGGAGCTGGTGCCATCCACCGGCAAAAAGAATATTGCCGACGCCCCGGTGCTGAAATGTTTGGAGGGAATGTAAATGCCAGAGGGAAAGAAACCTGCTGTCCCCGCTGCCGCACCTTTGCGGGAGGAGGACTCCTATTCCGCCAAGACCCACCTGCACCAGCCGGTGCAGGAGACTGCAACGGTTGCCGCTACGGCGCAGCCGGCAGACGCCCCGGAAGGCATCCTGCCCTCCGAGGCACGCCCGGAGATCGTCACATGGGACAAGCTGTGTGAGGCGATCCGGGCAAGCGGCAGAGCCTACAACATGGAAATGATCGACAAGGCGTACAACCTTGCCAACGACGCCCACAAGGGTGTGTGCCGCCGCAGCGGCGAGCCCTATATCTGCCACCCGCTGGCGGTGGCACGGCTGGTGCTGGATCTGGGCATGGACTCTGAGAGCATCGCCGCCGCACTGCTCCACGACGTGGTGGAGGACACCCCCACCACCCTGGAGGACCTGACCGCTCAGTTTGGGGCGGAGGTGGCGCAGATGGTGGACGGCGTCACCAAGCTGACCAAGATCCAGTTTTCCAACATCGAGGAACTGCAGGCAGAAAACCTGCGGAAGATGCTGCTGGCAATGAGCCGGGATGTCCGGGTCATGATCATCAAGCTCTGCGACCGGCTCCACAATATGCGCACCGGTGATGCCTGGCCGGAGCAGAAGCGCCGGGACAAGGCACGGGAGACCATGGAGGTCTACGCCCCCATTGCCAACCGCCTTGGCATCCTGAACGTCAAGGAGGAGCTGGAGGACCGCAGCCTCCATTATCTGGACCCGGTGGGCTACAACGAGATCAGCAAGATGCTCAGCGAGCGTGCCGGAGAGGAGTTTCTGGCAAAGGTCTCCGGAGTCATCGAGCGGCGTCTGGTGGAAAGCGGCATCGAGGGTGCCACCATCAAGCGCCGGGTCAAGAGCATCTACGGCATCTACCGCAAGACCATCATGCAGAACAAGTCCTTTGATGAGATCTACGATATCTACGCCGTGCGGGTGATTTTGGATACACTGGCGGAGTGCTACAGCACGCTGGGCTTGATCCACGATATGTACCACCCCCTGCCCAACCGGTTCAAGGACTATATCTCCACCCCCAAGCCCAACGGCTACCAGAGCCTCCACACCACCGTCATCGGACACGAGGGCATCCCCTTTGAGGTGCAGATCCGCACCCGGAAGATGGACGAGCAGGCAGAGTACGGCGTGGCAGCCCACTGGAAGTACAAGGAAGGTCGGGAGGGACACGACAAGCTGGACGAGAGGCTGGCATGGGTAAGCCAGCTGCTGGAAAATCAGCGGGTCAGCGAGGATTCCGGCAACCTGCTCCACGACCTGAAGAGCGACCTGCTGCCGGAAGAGGTCTTTGCCTTTACCCCCAAGGGGGACGTGATCAACCTGCCCACCGGTGCCACCTGCATCGACTTTGCCTACGCCATCCATTCGGCGGTGGGCAACCGGATGGTGGGCTGCAAGGTGAACAACCGTATGGTGCCCATCGACCACATCGTGTCCACCGGCGAGATCATCGAGGTGATCCTGGGACCGGCGGACAAGGGACCCAGCCGGGACTGGCTGAAGATCGTGCGTACCAGCGAGGCAAAAAGCAAGATCCGCAACTGGTTCAAAAAGATGCGCCGGGAGGAGAACATCCAGCAGGGCAGAGACGCTCTGTCCCGGGAGCTGCGCCGGGAGATGATCATTATTCCCGACGACCAGCTGGACGAGTTCATCAACAGCTGCTCCCGCCGCCTGCGTCAGAACAATGCCGAGGAGTTGTATGCCGCCATCGGCTACGGCGGCATGACCATTGCCAACTGCCTGCCCAAGCTGAAGGAAGAATGGCAGAAGCTCAAGGCGGCAGAGGTAGCGGAGAATAAGACCGAGGCGGACCTGCCCCGGGTGGACCTGAGCAAGGTCCATGCCACCGACGGCGTGGTGGTGGAAGGCTTTGACAACACCCCCATCAAGTTTGCCAAGTGCTGCTCCCCCCTGCCGGGGGACCCCATCGTGGGCTTTATTACGCGGGGCTTTGGAGTTTCCATCCACAAGCAGAGCTGCGCCAATGCAGTGGCAAGCATGAAGGACCCCTCCAACGCACCCCGCTGGGTCAAGGCATACTGGGCGGACAGCGTCCGGGACAGCTACAAGGCGGGGCTGGAGATCATTGCCCTGAACCGCAACGAGCTGCTGCAGGATGTGCTCAGCGCACTGGCGGATATCCGGGTGCCCATCTACGCCATGAACGCCCGTCAGGTGGAAAACAACTGTGCGGTCATCACCCTGACCATCGGCATCAACAATACAGAGCACCTGAACCGTGTGGTCGCAAGACTTTCCAAGGTGAAGGATGTGCTCAAGGTAACAAGGAGTTAAACCATGCGTGCAGTCATTCAGGCAGTCTCTTCTGCCAGCGTCCGGGTCAACGGCGGGGAGCCGGAGTCCATCGGACCGGGTCTTGTGATCCTGCTGGGGGTCCGGGACACCGATACGCTGGACATCGTGCCCAAACTTGCGGATAAATGTGCCGGTCTGCGTATTTTTCCGGATGCAGAGGGCAAGCTGAACCTCAGTGCCCGGGATCTGGGTTATTCCGCTCTGGTGGTAAGCCAGTTCACCCTTTACGGCAACACCCGGAAAGGCTACCGTCCCAGCTTTATCAAGGCGGCAAAGCCGCCTCTGTCGGTGGACGCCTACGAGCTGTTCCTTGCCGAGATGAACGGGCAGGGGCTGAAGGAGGTCCGCCACGGAGAGTTCGGGGCGGATATGCAGGTGTCGCTGGTCAACGAGGGACCCTGCACCATCATCATCGACACCGATGAATGGAAAAATAAGGAGTGAGCAAGATGCAGGCATTTCATATCCCGGCGGCACCGCCGCTGTACACCAATACCTTTCTGCTCATCTCGGACGCCGGCAGCGGGGTCATCATCGACCCGGCGGCAGATGCCGAGAGCTATGACCGGATCCTGAAGGAGAAGGGTGCCACCCTTACCACCATCCTGTGCACCCACGGGCACTACGACCACGTGGGCAGCGCTGAGACACTGCGGACCCGATGGAATGCAGCGCTCTATTGTGAGCCGGAGGATCTGGCGGGAGACCGGATGTACCCCCTTACCGCTGCAGACAGCGGCTACACCGAGGGCGGCACCATTGCGGTGGATGAGCTGACCTTCCGGGTGTGGCACACCCCCGGACACACCCGGGGCAGTGTGGTGCTGCTGTGCGGGGAGTACCTGTTCTGCGGGGACACCCTCTTTGCCGGCAGCATCGGACGCACGGACCTGGAAGGGGGCAGCATGGCGCAGATGACCGAAAGCCTGCGCAAGCTGGCACAGCTGCCCATCCCCCGGGAAACGCAGGTGCTGCCCGGTCACGGAGAGTTTTCCACCTTTGGGGCGGAGCTGGACAACAACTACTACATCCGCAGCGCTCTGCGGGGCGGCACGGACATTTTTTAAAGAGAGAACAACATGAAGATTTATATTACCGGGCTGCCTTCCGGGTATGAGGTGGAGCATCTCGCCCGCCTGTTCTACCCCATGGCACCCCTTACCCTCACCCCGCCGGAAGGGGAGGAGGACTGCGTCTGGGCAGAAAAAACGCCGGAAGGGCTGCAGGCAATGGTGCGGCAGGGGGGCAGATGCGCCCAAAAGACCGCACCTCTGCCTCCGGCACCGGAAGAGGGCGGCGAAACGCCGGAATTTGCACTGGCAAGTCTGACCTACGACCTGCTGCGGCAGTGGACCGGCATCCGCCCTCCCTGGGGCAAGATGACCGGCGTGCGCCCGGTGCGTCTCATCCACGACAAGCGTGCCGCCGGCTGGACCGAGGCGGACATCGACCGGTTCTTTCTGAAGCGGTTTGACTGCTCACAGCAGAAATACCAGATGGCGAAGCAGATCGCAGACCTGCAGGAACCCATCCTGCGGCTGGGCAGCGCACCGGGCACCTACAGCCTGTACATCGGCATTCCCTTCTGCCCTTCCCGATGCAGCTACTGCAGCTTTGTCAGCTGCAACCTGGACCGGGACCGGAAGATGGTGCAGCCCTACGTGGACTGCCTCTGCCGGGAGGTGGAAGAGATCCGGGTGCAGGCAGAAAAGGCGGGGCTGACCCTGTGCAGCATCTACATCGGCGGCGGCACCCCCACCAGCCTGTCGGCGGACCAGCTGCGGCAGCTCATGGGCACCGTGCGGGAGAATTTTGACCTTGCCAAGGTCGTAGAATATACGGTGGAAGCGGGACGTCCGGACTGCACCGACGCCGAAAAGCTGGCGGTGATCAAGGAATACGGGGCTACCCGCATCTCCATCAACCCCCAGACCTTCTCGGATCAGGTGCTGGCAAACATCGGGCGCAAGCACTCGGCACAGGACATTCTGGACTGCTATGCACAGGCACGCCGTGCAGGACACCGGGACATCAACATGGACCTTATTGCCGGACTGCCGGGAGATACGGTGGAGAGTTTTGAGCGCAGCCTGCGGCAGGCGATCGCACTGGAGCCGGAAAACATCACCGTCCACACCCTGACCCTCAAGCGCGCCTCCCGCATCGTCATGGAGGACCAGCAGGAGAACGACTACGCCGACGTGGCGGCAATGCTGGAAAAATGCCAGCTGCTGGCACAGGCGGGCTATCGTCCCTACTACCTCTACCGGCAGAAGAATACCCTGCAGAATCTGGAAAACGTGGGCTGGTGCAAGCCGGGTCACGAAGGATATTACAACATCTACATCATGGAGGAAGTCCAAACCATTCTTTCTGCCGGTGCCGGCGGCAGCACCAAGCTGGTGGCGGAAGGCGGCAGACGGATGCAGCGCATCTTCAATTTCAAGTACCCGAATGAGTATATCCAGCGCTTTGCGGAGGTACTGGACCGAAAAAAAGGAGTGGCTGATTTTTATGATCACGATCTGGGTTCCGAAACGACTGGTTGAGATCGAGCTTTACAACGTTGCAGCCCGCAGCCCCCGGGAGCTGGCGCAGTTCAGCGAGGAAAGCTATAACCGCCGGGTGAACTATGCGGCGCAGAAGATCCGTGGTTCCGGCGCAAAGATCGTCATGCTCACCGGACCTTCCGCCAGCGGCAAGACCACCTCGGCGCACTGCATTGCCAAAGCGCTGGAACAGCAAGGCACCCCGGCACAGGTGGTAAGTCTGGACAACTTCTTCAAAGGGGCAGAGTTCTATCCCAAAATGCCCGATGGCACGCTGGATTACGAAAACCCGGATACCCTGGACCTGCAGCTCATCAAGCAGTGCCTGTGGGAGCTCAGCGAGACCGGCAAGACTACCCTTCCCGTCTACGATTTCAGCGCCGAAAAGCGGTCGGATCAGGTGGAGCCGGTGGACCTGCAGGGCGGCGTCTGCATCGTGGAAGGCATCCATGCCCTGAACCCGGAGCTGACCGGGCTGGTAAAGGGGGAGGATATCTACCGGGTCTACGCCGGTCTGCGGGAGGAGTACTGCATCGACGGTCGCCGGGTCATCAATACCCAGGACATCCGCCTGTGCCGCCGGACCCTGCGGGACGCCTCCACCCGGGGACGCAGCCCGGAAAAGACCCTTGCCATGTGGGAGCGGGTGCTGGACGGCGAGACCCGGTATATCAAGGGCTTCAAGAGCAGCGCAGATTTCCTGCTGGACACCTCCTTTACCTACGAGCTGGGACTGATCTCCCGGCTGCTGGGCATCGTCCGCCGTCAGTTTACGCTGGAGGGACACAACGCCGAGCTGTGGGACGAGACCGCCCGCCGGTTTGAGCATGTGGCACCGCTGGAACTGGAGCTGCTGCCTGCTGGCAGCATGCTGCGGGAGTTCTATGGGGACAAGGTGTGAGCAGCCCCAAGATATAGGTAAAATGCGAAAATTCTGTTTCCAAACCTGCACCAAACTGTAAAAAATGCGGCGGCTTCGTTGCAATTGCACAGTGGGTGCGCTATAATGAAACCATAATACCCGGGCGCACAAGGCGCGCCCCAGACCGCTGAGTATGCTGATAAAAGAGAGGTGTCTTTTATGGACTTCAATAAGATCAAGGAAATGGGTCTGGAATACGCAGAAAAAGGCAAGAATGCAGCTCTGGACCTTGCCGAAAAGGGCAAGACCCAGGCGATGATCCTCAACGAGCAGGGCAAACTGCTGAAGGCACAGCGTCAGCTGGGTGCACTGGTGTACAGCCTCGCCAAGGGCAAGGAAGAAAATCAGCCGTTGGTGGATAAGTATATCGAACTGATCGACAACATCGAGCAGGAGCTGACCCGCCTGAAGGCAAGCCTGACCCCCGCCGAAGCAACGGAGGTGGAGTTTGTGATCCATCAGGAAGAAGAAGCGCCGGAAGAAGAACCCGCCGCCGCTCCTCAGCACAAGAGCTGCCCCCAGTGTGGTGCGCCGGTGTCGGAGGATGCACTGTTCTGCAACAAGTGCGGCGCACAGCTGTAACACAATAAGCCGTAGATGAGCGGTGTCCCTGCGGGATGCCGCCCTGTTTTTGTGAAAAGACCCGGCGGGGCGGAAAAATGCAGAAAGTTGTGCTATCCACTTGAAAAACCGCAAAAGGTGCGGTACAATTTACTGTATCTTTTGCAAGGGAGGAGAGCAGATGCTGGACTGGACACCGCAGCCCCCTTATACGGCGCAGCAGTTGGTGGAGATCCTGCACATCCTGCGGGACCCGGAAAACGGCTGCCCCTGGGACAAGGTGCAGACCCACGCCTCGATCCGGAAAAACTTTCTGGAAGAGACCTGTGAGGCACTGGAGGCGATCGACGCCGACGATGCCCAGATGCTCCGGGAGGAGCTGGGAGACGTGCTGATGCAGGTGGCGTTCCACGCCGTCATAGAGGAAGAGCGGGGACGCTTTACCTTTGAGGACGTCTGCCGGGAGGTGTGCGAGAAACTGGTGTTCCGCCACCCCAACATCTTTGCCTGCTCTGCCGCAGAAAATGCCGGTATAAATGGCTGGGATGCGCTCAAGAATAAGGAAAAGGGGCGCACCACTCTTGCGGACGAGCTGAACACCGTGCCCGCTACCCTGCCGGCGCTGATGCGTGCCCAGAAGCTGCAGAAGCGTGCCGCCCGCTGCGGTGCGGCAGAGCCGGACGCCGCCGGTGCACAGCAGGCGCTGCAGCAGGCACTGGATGGCTGGAACGCAGCAAAGGAGGACCCACGGCAGAAGCAGGAGCAGGCAGGTGAGCTGTTGTTTGCCGCTGCAAATGCTCTGCGGCTTGCAGGGGTGGACGCCGAAGAAGCGCTGACCTTTGCATCCAAACGCTTCTGCGCAGAAAAACTCCGGGAAGCGGCGGAAGAACAAAGCGGTACTCAGGTCGGGTGACCTGCTCCGATAGAAAAAAGCAAACAGAAATTTGGAGGGTAATATTATGACTAAGACGGATCTGGTCGCACAGGTTGCGGCAAACACCGAGATGAGCAAGAAGAACGCAGAGCAGGCTGTCAGCGCTGTTTTTGAGGCACTGAGCAAGGCAATGGCAGAGGGTGAGAAGATCACCATCTCCGGCTTTGGCACCTTTGAGGTCCGGGAGCGCGCTGAGCGTCAGGGCATCAACCCCCGTACCCGGGAGCCCATCACCATTGCTGCTTCCCGCAGCATCGTGTTCAAGCCCGGCAAGACCCTGAAGGACACCCTGTAAGCGCTATTGTGCAGCCGCCGCTGCCTCACGGGAGGTGCGGCGGCGTTTTTTGTATGGACACAGGAGGACATGGAATGCGTCTGGATAAATATCTCAAGGTCTCCCGTCTTATCAAGCGCCGCACCGTGGCAAACGAGGTGGCGGATGCAGGACGGATCCTCATCAACGGCAAGGTGGCAAAGGCAAGTCAGGCAGTAAACGCCGGAGATGTCATTGAGGTCACCTTTGGCAACCGCCCCATCAAGGTGCGGGTGCTCTCGGATGTGGAACCCCGTACCAAGGATGTGGCACGGGAAATGTACGAGATCATCACCGAATGACCAGCGATCCCCCTGAAATGCCGCTGCAAAGGCGTGTTTCGGGGGATCTTTGCTTTTGTCGGCAGGTATACAGCGGTGCGGTCCCTCATAGGATGCACAGGAGGGGGACTGGTCATGGACAAAACAAAAGCCGAAAAGACCCCGCTGCCCCAGGACCTGATCCTGGAGGACCGCAGCCGTCTCACCGTCACCGGGGTGCAGCGGGTGGTGCATTGCAACGCCGAAAACGCCGCACTGGAGACCGGCAGGGGCACCCTGAACCTTTCCGGGGCGCAGATCAGCATTGCAAAGCTGGATCTGGAAGCAGGGGAGGTAAAGCTCACCGGGCGGTTTGACGGGCTGGAATACAGCCGGAGCGCAGGTCCCGGCGGGTTCTGGCAGCGGCTGCTGCGCTGATGGTGCCGGTGCTTGCCCCCGCCCTGCTGGGGCGGGAGATCCTGGCGTGCCTGCCCATAGGGGCGGCGGCAGGCTGCCTCCGGGGCTTTTTCCCGGCAAGGGGACGGGGTGCCTTCCTGCCGGATGTGCTGCTGGCAGGCTGGGTATTGTTTGCAGCGCAGAGTTATGCAGCGGGGCAGAGCAGCGCCGGGGTGCTGCGGTGGTACATGGTGGCGGCATGCCTTGGCGGGGCGCTGGCGGCGGACTGGCTGGTGGGCACCCCGCTGCGGGCAGCGGGACGGCGGATGGCAGGGTGGTACAGACAAAAGCGCCGCCTGCGGCGGAAAAACCACTGCAAACAACGCCGGAACGCCGAAACAACCGCAGAAAATGCCAAAAAGAACTTGCCAAACCGGCGTCTTATGATGTATAATTCAAACGTATCATAAGAAAACTGGCGCAGTAGGTCTGCGCAAAACGGGGGCATGGAGCAATGACGAATCAGCGTCGCAAAAAACGGAAGAACGGACTGGTATGGAAGGGTGTATGCCGGCTGTTTTTTGTGCTGCTTTTGTTCAGCATGCTTATCGCCTACATCTCCAATCAGGTCACCATCAGCTCCAAACGTGCGGAACTGAATACGCTGAACGAGCAGATCGCCCAGCAAAAGACCGAAAACGAGGAGATGAAGCGGGTGCTCAGCGGCGATGCGGACCAGATCACCGAGTGGGTGGCACGGGATTCTTATAACTATGCCGCACCCAATGAGCGCATCTTTGTGGATGTGACCGGCAAGTAAGACAGACTGGATTTTTTACGAGAGAACAAGGAGTATAGAGTTTTGGCAATTGAGGTTGGAAACGTTTTTGAAGGTCGTGTCACAGGCGTAAAGCCCTTTGGCGCGTTTGTGGCACTGCCGGAGGGGCGTGTGGGCATGGTCCACATCTCCGAAGTGTCCAACGAGTTCGTGCAGGATATCAACACGGTGCTGCACGATGGGGATGAAGTCAAGGTGCAGGTCATCAATATCGCACCGGATGGCAAGATCGCCCTGTCCATCAAGCGGCTGCTGCCCCGCCCGGCACGTCCGGCAGGAGGGGCACGCCCCGGCGGTCCCCGTCCGGACCGGCGGGAAGGCGGTCACTTTGGGGGCAGCGGCGGCAGAGGCGGTCGTTCTCCCCGGGAGGGTGGCAGAGCGGCTGCACGGGATGCGGCACCCCGTGTGTGGCAGCCCAAGACTCCCGCCCGCACCGACAACATGAGCTTTGAGGACATGATGAGCCGCTTCAAGAGCCAGAGCGAAGAAAAAATGGCGGATTTGGACCATGAGACCAACAACCGCCGTGGCGGCGGTTATGCGCCCCGGGGACGCCGGGGCGGCGGACGCTGAGCATCGCTGTACAGGACCGGTGCTCTCCGAATGAACCCACCAAGACCTGTCCCACCGGTCGGACAGGTCTTGTTTTTTGACCCAGTAAAAGAAAGGAACCACAATGCCTGCAAAATTTGAACTTATCGCCCCCTGCTTTTTTGGGTGCGAATCCACCGCAAAATTTGAGCTGAACCGCATCGGCGCAGAGAACATCCGGGTGGATGACGGTCGGCTGACCTTTTCCGGCGGCGCAGAGATGATCGCCGCCGCCAACCTGAACCTGCGCACGGTAGAACGGGTCATGCTGCTGCTGGCTCGCTATAAGGCGACCACCTTTGATGAGCTCTTTGACGGGGTCTATGCAGTGCCCTGGGAGGAGCTGCTGCCGGCAGACGCAGCCTTCCCGGTCACCGGCTCTTCTCTGGACAGCCAGCTCACCAGTGTGCCTGCCTGCCAGAGCATCATCAAAAAGGCGGTGGTAAAGCGGCTGATGACCAAGCACCACACCTCCGTGCTGCCGGAGACCGGCGCCGAATACAAGGTTCGGTTCATGCTGCGGAAGAACGTCTGCGAGATCATGCTGGACACCACCGGCGAGGGGCTGCATAAGCGGGGCTATCGCCGCAATGCCATGGAAGCTCCCATCCGGGAGACCCTTGCCGCCACCATTGCAGACCTGGGGCGTGTGCGCCGGGACAGTCTGGTGGAGGACCCCTTCTGCGGCAGCGGCACCCTGCTGATCGAGGCGGCACAGAAGGCGATGAACATCGCCCCGGGTCTCAAGCGCCGTTTTGCAGCGGAGCGCTACAGCTTTGTGCCCGCCGCCATCTGGGCGCAGCAGCGGCAGAAGGCGCTGGCAGAGTCCAAGCTGGATGTGGGCTTTGAGGCATTCGGCTACGACATCGACCCCGCCGCCGTGGCACTGGCAAATGCCAACGCCAAGCTGGCAGGCGTGGAGAGCCGCTGCCATTTTGAGGTGGCAGACGTGGCGGATTTTGCCGCAAAGCAGGAGGCGATCGTGCTGACCAACCCTCCCTACGGCGAGCGCATGAGCACCATCGAGGGTGCCGCCAAGCTGGCACGGACCTTGGGTCGCCAGATGGAGGCGCATCCCTGCGCAGGTGTGTATGCCATTACCGCCGACATGGATTTTGAGGCACACTACGGCAAGCGCGCCAATAAGCGCCGCAAGATGTACAACGGCATGATCCCCTGCCAGCTGTATATGTACTACGATGCCCCCAAGTCCCTCCATACCGCAAAGCCCATGCCCAAGTCTGGCTTTGACGGCAAGCGCACCACCCCCAACCGTTTTGAGAAAAAATGATCCGTTTTCTGCAGCCGCACCGGTGCCCGCCGGTGCGGCTTTTGTGTTTCGATGGCAATTACCGGTAAAACTCCATGCCTTCCGGAAGTGTGCTCTGGGTGCAAAAACAGGCGTATGCCGTTGCTTTTACAGCAAGAGAAAAAGTTTTATCGGTAACAGATGAGACAAATTCACACACAATTTACACTCTACGGTTGCGCAGGACAAAAAAATAGATTATACTGGTCTTATTACCCAGAAAGGAACGATGTTGAAATGCACGGACGGCTTCGACCCTATCTTCCGGAACTGACGATCCGCGATTACAATACCTATATCCGTTACCTGCGGGGTGTGAGGCGTCAGCTGTACAAGGACTACGGCTTCTATGCGTGTCATCTGCTGCGGTATAACGGTGTGCTGTTTGCCATCCTGTCCGACAGCCTTGCAGGACGCATTCCCACCTGTGACCGGCAGCGGGTGCCAGGCACCCTGTGCTGGCGCAAGACCATGAGCCAGACCATGGGCATCCGCCTTGCGGCGCAGGTAGAGGTGCTTATGGGCTGGCACAACCTGCAGGACCGCAGCTACAGTGAGCTGCGCCCCTTCAAGCGGGTGATGCGGGCGGCAGACCGGCTGCTGCTGCGCCGCGCCTACCAGCAGGCAGTAAAGGAAAACCCCGCCTTTGAGCGGCTGTTCTGGCAGGAGCGGGAACAGGCAAAGGTACAGATGGACCTGAGTGCCAAAAACTACGCACTGGCGGCAGAGCCTATGAGCAATATCTTTGGGGCGCTGTATTCCTCCCTTGCCACCGACGACCCCAACCAGCGCAAGAGTATGCGCTACATCGGCAGCAGCATCGGGCGGATCTTTTACCTGCTGGACAAGGCAGAGCGTTTTGAGACCGACCGGCGCAAGGGGCGGTACAATGTGTTTGTGGTCAACGAGCTTACCGGACAGGCGGCGGCGGTGGAAAATGCCCGCCGACAGGCACTGGCGGCGGCAAACGACCTGATGCGGGTGTACAGTATGCTGGATGTCAAGCTGAACCGCAGCCTGCTGGACAATATTATGCTGCTGGGTCTCCACCATGCGGTGGACCCGCTGGAAAACGGCATCGACGAGGAAAAGTGGGAGATCCCATGAAGAGAAAGAACAGAAAAAGCTGGTCCATGGCGTACTGCGGCATGGTGGCGGCACTGTCCGTTGCCCTGATGCTGCTGGGGGCGCTGATCCCCCTTGCCATGTTCATCGCTCCGGCGGTGGCAGGCTTCCTCATCGCCACCGTCTGCGTAGAGTGCGGGCGCACCATGGCATTCACCGCCTACGGGGCTGTAAGCCTGTTGGCGGTGCTTTTTGTGCCGGATAAGGAAGTGGCGCTGATCTTTGTGTTCCTGCTGGGGTATTACCCTCTGGTAAAGCCCCGGTTTGAGCGGATCCGTCCCCCGGTGCTCCGGGGGCTGTGCAAGCTGCTGCTGTGCAACGCCGCTGTGGCGGCAATGTACGGGCTGATCCTGCTGCTGATCCCTGCCGGAAGCATTGCGCAGGAGCTGCGTGCCACGGCGCTGATCCTGTCCCTTGCCACGCTTGCCATGGGCAACGTGGCGTTTTTGCTGTATGACCGGGCGCTGCACAACATGCTCATGATCTACCGTGGGGTCTGGCAGCCCCGGCTCCACAAAATGTTGGGCTGGCATTAAAAGGCAGAATGTGGTATAATATGGCACCAAGAGAGGTGATAGGGTACCACAGTTGACAAAAAGCGCCGGGCCACGCGGGTGACAGCCGTGAGGGTGACGAGGAGAGGGATCATCGAAAGATTCGGCGGATGTTCCTCCGGCTGAAAGGGGCTATACCAGCCGCAGAGAAGGGCAAAAAACGGCAGCAATACCGCAACAGATCCCTTCAAAGCAAGCCATACAACGACATAGACTATAAGGAAGCTGACTGCATCTCTACCGTGTTTTCTGCGCGGAACAGTCGGCATGGAGGTTTTTTGTATGTGTGGCATCGTTGGTTATGTGGGCAGACGCAGCGCCCAGGATGTGCTGCTGGACGGACTGGAAAAACTGGAGTACCGGGGCTATGACTCCGCCGGTGTGGCGCTTGCCGCTCAGGGCAGCATCCGGGTGGTAAAAAGCAAGGGGCGGCTGGACCGCCTGCGTCAAAAGCTTGCCGCCCAGTCCCTTGCAGACAGCTGCTGCGGCATCGGGCACACCCGCTGGGCGACCCACGGGGAGCCCAGTGACGTAAACAGCCACCCCCACTCCACCCCCCGGGTCAGCATCGTCCACAACGGCATCATTGAAAACTACGGTGTGCTCAAGGAGCGTCTCATGGCGCGGGGCTACACCTTTGTAAGTGAGACCGACACCGAGGTGCTGGTAAAGCTTATTGACAGCTGCTATCAGGGCGAGCCTCTGCGTGCGTTGCAGCAGGCGCTGGCAATGGTCCGGGGCAGCTACGCTCTGGGGGTGCTGTTCCGGGATTTCCCGGACACCATCTTTGCCGTCAAGCGGGAAAGCCCCCTTATCGTGGGCTGGGGCGAGGGGGAAAACTTCATCGCCTCGGACATCCCTGCCCTGCTGAAGTATACCCGCCGCTACAGCGTGCTGGAAGAAGGGGACATGGCGGTGTGCACCGCCGCCGGCATCCGGTTCTACAACGAATTCGGGGAGCCGGTGGAGCGGCAGCAGCTCACCGCAGACTGGGACATGGAGGCGGCGGAAAAGGGTGGCTACCCTCATTTTATGCTCAAGGAGATCCACGAGCAGCCTGCCGCCATTACCGCCACCGTAAGCCCCCGGGTGGAGAATGGTCTGCCGGAATTGCGGATCCCGGAGCTGACGGACGAAAAGCTCCGCAGCATCCGCCGGATCCATCTGGTGGGCTGCGGCACCGCCATGCACGCCGGTATGGTGGGCAAGACTGCCATCGAAAAGCTGGCACGGGTGTCGGCAGAGGTGGACATTGCCAGCGAGTTCCGCTACCGGGACCCCATTCTGGACCCGGAGGATCTGGTGATCATCATCAGCCAGTCCGGAGAGACCAGCGATACCCTTGCGGCGCTGAAGCTGGCAAAGAGCCGGGGTGTGCCGGTGCTGGCGATCGTCAACGTGGTGGGCAGCTCCATTGCCCGGGCGGCAGACCATGTGCTGTACACCTACGCCGGTCCGGAGATCGCTGTGGCGTCCACCAAGGCGTATACGGTGCAGCTGTGCGTGCTGTACCTCTTTGCCCTGCGGCTTGCCTACGCCCGGGGAGCGCTGACGGAGGAGGAGACCCGCCGCTACACCACCCAGCTCCAGCGTGCCCCGGAGCTGGTGCGGAGCCGTCTGGCAGATTGTGAGCAGATCAAGTACCTTGCCAGCCGCTATGTGAACACCCAGAGCTGCTTTTTCATCGGGCGGGGCTTTGACTACGCCCTGTCGCTGGAGGGCAGCCTGAAGCTGAAAGAGATCAGCTACGTCCACTCCGACGCCTACGCCGCCGGAGAGCTGAAGCACGGCACCATCAGCCTTATTACCGATGGGGTGCCGGTGATGGCACTGGCGACCCAGAAACAGGTGTACGAAAAGACCCTCTCCAACGCCAAGGAGACCCGGAGCCGGGGAGCAAGAGTGCTGCTCTTTACCACAAAGGATGCACCGGTGCCGGAGGGTGTGGCGGACGCTGTGGTGCGTCTGGACGACTACGAAGAAGTGCTGATGCCTCTGCAGCTCATCGTACCCCTGCAGCTGTTTGCCTATTATATGGCGGTGCTGCGGGGCTGTGACGTGGATAAACCCCGGAACCTTGCCAAGAGCGTGACGGTGGAGTAAAAAAGATAGGAAAAAAGGCTGCTGCACGGGTCTGTGCAGCAGCCTTTGTGTTTGCAGGGAAGTTAAGGGGAATTACCAGAACCAGTAGCGCTTTTTCAGCACGATGTATGCCACAGCGATGATGACCACCACCACGCCGCCGGCAATAAAGAAGGTCCAGTTGATGTTGGCAAACCGGAGATTCTGGTTGGTCAGCAGATACCGTCCAGCGGTGTCGGCGGTGATGACGCCGTCCTTGTAGCTGTTCAGGTACTGCCACTTGCCGCTGATCTCGTTGTAGAGGTACAGCCGGGAATAGGTGCTCATATCCAGATCGATGCGCACCGAGCAGGGCAGCGTCTTGCCCTCGTCCAGCACGAACTCCAGCCCCTTGTCTGTGGTCTCAAAGGTGAGGGCGGTGTTCAGGTCGCTGGTGGTGCTCTTGACGTCGCTGCCGGCGATCTGCAGGGTGTAGCCGTCCCCCACAACGCACAGGGTCTTGCCGGTGGTGCGCAGGGCGTTCAGGATCTCGCCGGTGGCAACCGGCACCTCAGACTGGGCAAAGACCACTTCCTCATCGGAGCTGTCCTGGATCGCCTTTACCACCGGGTCCAGAGGAATGTTCTCCTGATCGCTGTCGCCGCCCTCGGTGCTTTCTGAGCCGGAAGTCGAGGAGGCAGAGCGGTTTACGATCACCGTCACCAGAGCGGAGGCGGTGCCGTTGGACACGGTAATGGAGGTGGAGCCGGTGCCCACGGCGGTGATAACGCCGCTGGGGCTTACGGTGGCGATGCTGCTGTTGCCGGACTTAAAGGTGAACTTCTGGGAGGCAGAAGAGGGGGTCGCCTTGGCGGTGAGGGTCCGGGTAGCACCGGGCTTCAGCACCACATAGGCGGTGTCCACCGTGATCACCTGTCCGCTGTTGGAAGAGGTGCTGCTGCCGTCACTGCCGGCAGGCAGGCTCAGCACCGTCACCTTGGTGGAGGCGGTCACCGAACCGCAGGTGGCGGTAATGGTGGCGGTGCCGGGGGCAACGCCGGTGACACGACCAAAGCTGTTTACCGTGGCGACCTTCTCGCTGGAGGAGGTGAGGGTGACGGTGGCGTAGTTTGCCGCAGAGGTGGGCAGCACCTGCAGGGAAGCAGACACCGAGTTGCCCACATAGATGGTGTTGGAAGAGAGGGACAGGTCCATCTCGGTGACGATCATGGTGGAGTCCATGGAAACCGCGATGGTGTAGGCGCACAGCTGGTTGCCGGCGGCTGCCGTAATGGTGGCGGTACCCACGCCCACAGCCTGCACCACGCCGCTGTTGCTGACGGTAAGCACGCTGCTGTCATCGGTGATGTACACCACCGTATCGGTGGTGGAGCGGGGACGCACCACAGGGGACAGCTGCTGGCTGCTGCCCAGAGTCATGTTGGAGGAGTAGCTGCCGGTCTCAATGCTTTCGGCAGGCACTTCCCGGTTCCAAGGCAGCGAAATGGCAGTGCCGGTCAGGGGTACGGCGGCGAAGGCAGGCAGCGCAGTGCCGCAAGCCAGTACGCCCAGCATCAGAGCACAGACTGCCAGTTTCTTTGCGGTTGATTTCATGTTTGTTGTACCTCTTTGGGTGGATGTGAAGGGGACGGACATGGACAGGGGTGCTTAACGGAACAGCACACCCAGAGCTTCCATGGCGTACTCGAAGTAGGTGACCTGATCGTATTCCACGCGGGCGGTGACGCTCATACCGTTGGACAGGTCCACCTTATCGCCGCTGCGGCTCACCAGATAGGTGGTGTCGGGCTTGATGGTCATCTTGTAGTAGGAGCCGCTGCTGCTGGCGGTCACATCGCTGTCAATGGAGGTGACGGTGCCGGTAAGGGTGCCGTAGGAGTACTCCGACAGACCGGTGATGGAGACCTTGCAGGGGTCCCCTACGTGGAGCAGGGGACGGTCGCTGACGGTGACCATTGCCACGATCTCCAGATCATCGCTCTGGCTTGCCACGGTGGCAAGGGGAGAACCGGCGCTGAGCACCATGCCCTCCTTGTAGGGAGAATCCATGTGGATCACACCGGAGGTGGGAGCGTAGATGTAGTAGTCGTTGGCGCCGGTGTTCAGGGCGTCCAGCTGAGCCTGCAGGTTGTCCACGTTGCTCTGGGCACTGGTGATGCTCTGGGAAATGGACTGCATGGTGGAGTAGTACAGCGCCTCGATCTCGCTCTGGCTCTGCTCCATCAGGGTCTTGATCTGGGCATCGGAGTAGCCTGCAGCCTGATAGGCGGTGGCGTCAAAGGTCTTTTGTGCCACCTGACTCTTGTAGGTCTCGTACTGGTAGTAGTAGGGCTGATCCTCGGCGCTGGTCTCGCTGAAGTAGTTGGTATCGTCCTGAATGCACTTCAGCAGCTTGTTGTACTGGTCCAGCTGGGTCTTGTAGATGTTCAGCTGGCTTTCCAGATTGTCCTGCTGCATGTCAATGTCGGTGCTCTTGATGTGCGCCACCAGATCGCCCTCGTTGACATAGCTGCCCTCGGAGATATACAGCTCGGTGATGGAGCCGGAGTAGCTGGACATGATGTAGGTCTTGTTGCTTGCCTGCACCGTGCCGGTATTCTGGCTCACATAGATGCGGTTGGTATGGGTGCTCCATACCACCAGAAAGATCATAAACAGACCCACCAGAAGGACAAAAGCATAGCCGTAGGGCGGCAGCTTTTTTTCCATCATAATGCGGCGGTCCTGCAGATCGTCAAGGTTCTGAATGGTCGTGGTCATAATTATTTGGTCTCCATAAATACGTCGACTACTGCCTCGTCATCGTCCTGATTGACAAAGATGGTGTAGGTGTTGCCGGACAGCTTGATGTCGTTTTCAAAAGCAAGGATCTGCAGCTTGGAGCTGGCAAGCTGGCTGTGGCTCATGGGTCCGGTGTAGTGGGCGTAGAGGCAGTTCTTTACCCGCAGCACAGCGTCCATGTGGTAGCCCGGCTCCATCTGGGGGATCATCTGGGTCGCCTGCTGCATCAGGTACAGCTCCGGCACATGGTCGGGACCGGTGCTTTCCACCACAGCCTGCACCAGCGGACCGATGGGCTGGGCGTTGTTGCTCTTGATAAAGTTGTGCATCTGGGTCAGGATCACCATTACATTGCCCAGTTCTTCGGGCAGCACCCGACGGGACACTACGTTGGTGAGCTTGAGGGTCTTGTTTTCGGCAACTTTGATCTCGTTCATAATAATTTACCCCTAGTTCTTAGTATAGTTTGGATTGCCTCCGCAGAGGTGTAATAGGCAATAGCAAGGGGAGAAGGGCGGTTTCTTCCTTCGCTATTACCTATTACTAAAAGTAACAGGTACGCCATGGGATACAAATAAAATGTGCCCGGAGGCAGGACGCCTCCGGGCACACCATTACGAGGCATTGTCATCCGTTCCTGTCAGTGCAGGATCAGAGCGACACACTGCATCATATACGACCGATCAGTGATCAGACGGTCTTGACATTCCAAGACTCGTCACGGCCAGCCAGGTTCTTCACAGAAGCGGTAGCCAGGTTGTAGATGGCAGCAGCGTTGCCAACCAGGTACAGACCGATGTTCAGGACAGCCTTAGCGCCGCCAGCATACTGGTTGAAAGCGGGATCAACGCTGTCGGTGTTCAGGGTCCAGATGTTCTTAATGCCCTTGCCGAAGCTTGCGAAAACGCCGTTGGCGGGGCTGTAGGTGCCGGAGAAGATCACACCCAGAGTGTTGTTGACGAACTTGCTCAGATAGCTGTTGCCGATGATGGTCACCAGGTTGGTGTTGAAACGCTTCCAGTCAGCCTCGGTCAGGACCGGAGCCAGGACGTCAACGATACCACCGCCGATGACGTAGGTCATCTCGTTTTCTGCGACTGCAGAGAAGTTTGCAGGCATCATCATAATGAATTACTCCCTTCAAATGAAACAATACGTGTTTAAGCGGCTTTTATCCGGCTGCGCAACCATCCAAAAGCCATTTATGTAACCGGGTGCGCACCCGGCTGCAACTTAGTAGGTGATGGACTCGCCATCGTCGTCCTCTTCCACCACAGCGGCGGAAACTGCCTTGGGCTCTTCCTTCTTCTTGCGGAAGATACCCTGCTGCATGTTCCACAGCTCGGCATACTTGCCGTTTGCCGCCATCAGCTCATCATGGGTGCCCCGCTCCACGATCTTGCCGTGATCCATCACAAGGATCAGATCACAGTCCCGGACAGTGGAAAGACGGTGCGCCACGATCAGCATGGAACGGTCTGCCAGCTGGTCGTAGATCATGTTGAAGATCAGATTCTCGGTGGCGAAGTCCAGGTTGCTGGTGGATTCGTCCAGAATGTACAGGTTAGAGTCCTTCAGGAAGGCGCGTGCCAGAGCAATGCGCTGTTTCTCGCCGCCGGACAGACCGTTGCCTGCCTCTTCCAGATAGGTGTTGTACTGCAGGGGCAGACGGCGGATAAAGTCGTGGGCGTCTGCCTTTTTGGCAGCTTCCTTCACTTCGTCCAAGGTGGCATCCATACGGGAGATCCGGATGTTGTCGTAGATGGACTTACTGAACAGCTCCACGTTCTGGGGAACATAGGAGATGGCACGGCGGACAGAAGAGTTGGTGTACTCTGCCATGTTCACGCCGTTGATGTCGATCTCGCCGTCCTCCGGCTCGTAGTACTTGAGCAGCAGCTTGGTGATGGTGGACTTGCCGCTGCCGCTGCTGCCCACCAGAGCCACCTTTTTGCCGGCGGGAATGGTAAAGCTGATGTGATCCAGTGCAGGAGCACGGTTGCCGTAACGGAAGGTGACGTCCTTGAATTCGATGTCGCCCTCCACCTTGGAAAGGTCGGTCTGCTCGGTGCCGTCCGCCATCTCGTACTCGTCCGGGTAGTCCATGATCTCGGTCAGACGCTTCATGGAGATGCTTGCCTCCTGAATGTCCATCTGCAGACCGATCAGGTTGCTCAGAGGAGAGGTGAAGTAGGAGGACAGGGTGCTGAACGCCATAAAGCCGCCCAGCGTCATCTCACCGTTCAGCACCTGAGAGATGCCTACATAGGTGGTGAGCATACCAAAACCGGTGGAGATGAAGGAGGAGATCAGACCCTGAGTGGTGCTGATGCGGCTGGACCGCAGGCTGATCTTCAGGCTCTTGATGTATTCCCGCTCCAGGTTGGCAAGCTCGGTCTCCTCGTTGGCGTTGCACTTGACCGTCTCGATGCCCCGCAGACTTTCGATCATCTGGCTGTTGAGGGCAGCGGACTGGATCATGGTCTCCTCGTTGATCTTCTTGTAAGGCTGCTTATACACCAGCACCAGCAGGATGCTGACCAGCGCCATAAACAGGGAGATGGAGAAGAGCATGGCATTCATCCGGAATAGGATGATGCCGGTGATCACCGCCATGGAAATGTCCATCACAAGGCTCAGAGCGATGCTGGTAAAGATGGACTTGATGGTGTTTGCGTCCGAATAACGGGTGGTGATATCACCGGTTTTACGGGTGGCAAAGAACTTCATGGGCAGGCGGAAGATGTGCCCGAAGTAACCCAGCATCAGAGGAATATCGATCTTGATGGATAGGTGGATCAGCACCCACTGCCGGACAAAGCCGATGAGGGTACTGGTGATGCTCACCACGCTGAACACCAGGATCAATGTGACCAGCAGGTTATTCAGTCCGTACGGCAGAACCTCATCCATCAGGATCTTGTTGAACATGGAGGAGGCGATACCCAGAATGGTGGTGATCACCGAACTGAGGATGGCGTAGAAGAACAGCTTCTTCTGGGGCAGCAGCAGCTCGATGTAACGCTTCATCATGCTGCCCTGCTTGATCTTGCCGCCCTTGAACTCCGAGGTGGGGTTCAGCAGCAGCAGCACGCCGGTAAAGTTCTTGTAGAACTCGTCCAGACTGATCTTTTTCAGCTCCGTGCCGGGGTCACCGATGATCACATAGTCCTTACACTTGTGCTTTTTGCCGTTCTTTTCGTCTTCCTTTGCCGCTTCTGCTTCGTTGAGCATGTGCTTGCGGCGTGCGCCCTCTTCTTTGATGGTGGTCTTTTTGAACACCACCACAAAGTGGGCAAGTCCCTGATCCGTAATGACCTGAGCGATACAGGGAAGAGAAAAGTCGCTCAGGAAGTTTTCCCGGTCCACACGGACCGCCGCAGTGGTAAAGCCCAGCTCGTTGGCGGCCTTTTGCAGACCGACAAGGTTTGTGCCTTTCAGGTCCGTACCCATCATGTCACGCAGACGGGTAATGGTGATTTCCTTTTTGTAATGGAGGCACACCATTGCGAGGCAGGCAGCCGCACAGTCGGTAGTGTCGTGCTGCCGGACGTAGGTATAGCGCATAGATGCTTCCTTTGAAATATACAGATTTATTCAAAACAACATGCACGCCCCGGCAGATGCCGGAGAGATGCAGCAGGTTTGACAAACGATAAAGGTCTGCGCCGCATAACAGCAGCACGGAGTCCGGTGTTTTGCCCTGTATTGCAGAGAACCACGACAAAGCACCGGACCGCTGCTATCAAAAGAAGGGAGCGCCTACCCTTTGATCAGTGTGCCGTGCTTTGAGATTTTATAAGTAAAATCCTCAAAGCTTATGAGAAGTATACCACAATATGACAGCATCTTCAAGGGTTTCTTTTTTAAGAAAAAATTAAATTTGAAAATTGTGTGAAATATTTGGCGGTTCTGCACAAAGCGGCAGCCTTCGGCTTTTTTCGCAGAAAAGGCAGACAAAACAAAAGAGCAATGTCCCAACGGAACATTGCTCTTACTGGCGCCTCTTGCCTGACTCGAACAGGCGACACCCTGATTAACAGTCAGGTGCTCTAACCGACTGAGCTAAAGAGGCATAACGCATGACTGCGAGATGTATTATACCTCAGTCGGAGGGAATTTGCAAGGGTTTTTTGAAAAATGTGGAGGATTTTCTGCAAAAGATCACCGGAACGCAAAAAACCTCTGCCGCTTTTGGTCTGCGGCAGAGGTCTGGGGATACTATTATAATAAGGTAGAGCTTACTTCAGCTTGCTCTTAGCCTTCATGCGCTGGTCATGGTTCAGGATCTGCTTGCGGATGCGCAGGTTCTCCGGGGTGACCTCCAGCAGCTCGTCCTGTGCCAGGAACTCAAGGCAGCCTTCCAGGCTCAGCTTGCTGACAGGGATCAGACGCAGGGCGTCGTCGGAGCCGGAAGCACGGGTATTGGTCAGGTGCTTGGTCTTGCAGACGTTGACGTCCACATCCTCGCCGGAGGCGGTGTAGCCGATGACCATGCCCTCGTAGACCTTCTCGCCGGCATTCACCAGCAGAGTACCACGCTGCTGTGCGTTGTACAGACCGTAGGTGACGGCGTCGCCGGTCTCAAAGCTCACCAGAGAACCGGTGGAGCGGTTGGCGATCATGCCAGCCCAGACGTCATAGCCGTCAAAGATCTGGTTCAGGATGCCTTCGCCGTGGGTGTCGGTGAGGAACTGGTTGCGGTAGCCAAAGAGACCGCGGCTGGGCATACGGAACTCCAGACGCACACGGTCGGCACCCAGAGATTCGATCTGCTGCAGGATCGCCTTGCGCTGACCCAGACCGGTCATGATCGCACCCTGATACTGGGTGGGAACGTCAATGACCACGTGCTCCATAGGCTCGTAGGTCTTGCCGTCGATGACCTTGGTCAGAACATGCGGGGGAGACACCTGCAGCTCGTAGCCTTCACGACGCATGGTCTCGATGAGGATGGACAGGTGCATCTCGCCGCGACCCATGACCCGGAAGGAGTCGGTGGTGGGGGAGTCCTCCACCTTCAGAGCCACGTCCTTCAGCAGTTCCTTCTGCAGACGGTCACGGATCTGACGGCTGGTGACGTACTTGCCTTCACGACCTGCCAGGGGGCTGTCGTTGACCGAGAAGGTCATTTCCACAGTGGGGTCGTTGATCTTGACGAAGGGCAGGGGCTCCACCTGAGAGGGGCTGCACAGGGTGTTGCCGATGGTCACATCCGACAGACCGGAGAATGCCACGATGTCGCCGGCGGTGATGTTGTCGCAGGGCTGACGACCGTTTGCCTGGAAGTCGTAGAGCTTGGTCAGGCGACCGCGCATCTTCAGATCCGGGTTGTGCCAGTCGCAGACCACCACTTCTTCGCCCACCTTTGCCACACCGTTCTGGATGCGACCGATGCCGATACGACCCACGAACTCGTTGTAGTCCACGGAGGACACCAGCATCTGGAAGGGAGCCTCGGGATCGCCCTCGGGCGGCTTGATGGTGCTCAGCAGGGTGTCGAACAGGGGGATCAGGTCGGTGCCCGGCACATCCGGGTCCAGGCTGGCGGTGCCGTCGCGACCGCAGCAGAACAGCATGGGGCAGTCCAGCTGTTCGTCGGTAGCGCCCAGGTCCATCAGCAGGTACAGCACCTCGTCGATGACTTCCTTGATGCGGGCGTCAGGGCGGTCGATCTTGTTAATGGCGACCACAAGGCTCAGGTTCTGCTGCAGAGCCTTCTGCAGCACGAAGCGGGTCTGGGGCATACAGCCCTCGGCAGCGTCCACCAGCAGCAGCACGCCGTTGACCATCTTCAGCACGCGCTCCACTTCGCCGCCAAAGTCGGCGTGGCCCGGGGTATCGACGATGTTGATCTTCACGCCCTTGTAGGTGCAGGAGCAGTTCTTTGCCAGGATGGTGATGCCGCGCTCGCGCTCGATATCGCCGCTATCCATCACGCGTTCAGAAACCACCTGATTGTCACGGAAAGCGCCGCTCTGACGCAGCAGAGCGTCCACCAGGGTGGTCTTGCCGTGGTCAACGTGAGCGATAATGGCAACGTTGCGCAAATCGTTACGAACCATAAAAATTCAACCTCTCTATTATTTCAAACTCATAAAATACGAACGAACGTCATACAAACCTAAGTTTATAACAGATAGGGGCGGTTTGTCAAGATTGTATAAAAATTTTTTCTGCGTTTCGGCAATATGCCCGTAAAAATCCGGTGGATTTGTGCGGCGTGTACCTTTAAAATATGCTATAATAAGCACAGAAAGAGACCGGAGGTATTTTTATGAAGATCACCTTTCTGGGCGCAAACCACGAAGTTACCGGCAGCTGCACGCTGATCGAAGCAGCGGGGCGGCGGTTCCTTGTTGACCACGGGATGGAACAGGGCAGGGATGTCTACGAGAACCAGCCCCTTCCGGTGGCACCCGGCGAGATCGATTTTGTGCTGGTGACCCACGCACACATTGATCACACCGGTCTTTTGCCGCTGCTGGTGCGCAACGGCTTCCGGGGCAGGATCTACGCCACCAGCCCTACAGTAAAGCTCTGCGGCATCATGCTGCGGGACTCGGCGCACATTCAGGAATTTGAAGCGGAGTGGAAAAACCGCAAGGGCAAGCGTTCCGGCGCAGAGCCGGTGGAGCCTATGTATACCATCCCGGATGCAGAGGCAGCGATCCGGCTGTTTCTGGGGGTGGACTACGACCACCGCATCACCCTTGCCCCCGGCATCGAGGCACGGTTTGTGGACGTAGGACACCTGCTGGGCTCCGCCAGCATCGAGCTGTGGATCACCGAAGGGGACACCACTACCAAGCTGGTGTTCTCCGGAGACATCGGCAATACGGACCAGCCCATCATCAAGGACCCCATCTACATTCAGGAAGCGGACTATGTGTTCATGGAGTCCACCTATGGTGACCGGCTCCACGACCCCCGCCCGGATTATGTGGCGCAGCTGGCAGCGATCCTGCAGCGGACCTTTGACCGGGGCGGCAATGTGGTGATCCCCAGCTTTGCCGTGGGACGCACCCAGGAGATGCTGTATTTTCTGCGGGAGATCAAGGAAAAGGGGCTGGTGAAGGGGCACGGCAACTTCCCGGTATACGTGGACAGCCCCCTTGCCATTGAGGCGACCCGTATTTTTCAGGATACCGACCCGGACTGCTTTGACCAGCAGACCCGGGAGCTGCTGGATCGGGGCATCGACCCCATCGGGGTGCCGGGGCTCCGGGTCAGCGTTACCAGCGACGATTCCCGGATGATCAACACAGACCGGGTGCCCAAGGTCATCCTTTCTGCCAGCGGCATGTGCGAGGCAGGACGGATCCGCCACCACCTGAAGCATAACCTGTGGCGTCCCGAGTGCACCATCCTCTTTGTGGGTTTTCAGGCGGTGGGCACGCTGGGGCGGAACCTCATTGACGGAGCGGCCATGGTAAAGCTCTTTGGGGAGACCATCGAGGTGCGGGCGGAGATCTGCCAGCTCACCGGCATGTCGGGTCACGCCGACCGGGACGGGCTGCTGCGGTGGGTCAACGCCTTTACGGAAAAACCCAAGCGGGTGTTCGTCATCCACGGCGAGGACGAGACCGAGGACCGGTTCGTGGAGACTCTGACCGGAGAGGGCTTTACCGCCTGCGCACCCTACAACGGGGCGCAGTGGGCGATCGGCGCAGAGGGTGCCGTCTGCCTGCAGGAGGGCAGCCGGGTCCGCATCGAGCAGAGGTCCGGCGAGGGACCGAGCCGTGCCTCCACCGTGTTCCAGCGGCTGGTCAGCGCCGGCAAGCGGCTGCTGCGGGTCATCGAGCACAACGAGGGCGGCGCAAACAAGGATCTGGCAAAATTCGCGGATCAGATCAACGCCCTGTGCGACAAGTGGGACCGGTAAACAAAACAAAAACTCCCGTGGTTCCAAAAACCACGGGAGTTTTACTTTATGGAGCGGGCAATGGGAATCGAACCCACCTCCTCAGCTTGGAAGGCTGATATACTAGCCGATGTACGATGCCCGCATTCACAAGCGATATTATAGCATGTTCCGCAGCAAATGTCCAGCACTTTTTTGCAAAGAAGCGGATGCGGAGGGACGCTGCTGCATTTTTTGACGGTGTGTCTGGTAAAGTGCAGGCAAAAATATAGATGCAAACCGGCATCCGGAAGCCCGGAACAGGGGGCGGCGGCAGGGTTTGCCCCTTCGTTCACAAAAGCTTTGGAGTTTGCCTGTTTACTTTATGCCCATTTTATTGTAAAATAAGCTAAGATAAAATTGCCGGGGTATGTCCGGCGGAATAAGATCAGGTGGTGTTTGGATTATGGCATTGAAATATCAGCGTATCCTGCTCAAGATCAGCGGCGAGGCTCTCGGCGGTGAAAAGGGCATGGGTTTTGACGAGGCTACCATGGATGCGATCTGCGGCGGCGTCAAGAAGGCGCATGAACTGGGTGTTCAGATCGGCATCGTTGTGGGCGGCGGCAACTTCTGGCGTGGTCGCTCCAGCGGCAAGATGGAGCGGACCCTTGCGGATAAGATCGGTATGCTCGCCACGGTGATGAACGCACTGGCGGTTTCCGATAAGCTGGAGCAGCTGGGCGTGCCCACGGAGGTGTTTACCTCCATCACCATGCCGCAGGTGGCTCCTGCCTTTACCCGGAAGGACGCCCTGCGTGCCATGGAGGAGGGCAAGATCGCTGTCTTTGGCGGCGGCACCGGCAACCCCTTCTTCTCCACCGATACCGCCACTGCCCTGCGTGCCGTGGAGGTCAGCGCCGACGTGATGTTCAAGGCGACCATGGTGGACGGCGTCTACGACAAGGACCCCCACAAGTACGCCGATGCAAAGAAGTACGATACCCTTACCTTTACCAAGGTGCTGGAGGATCAGCTTGCCGTTATGGACGGCACTGCAGCCACCCTGTGCCGGGACAACAAACTGCCCATTCTGGTGTTTGACCTGGCAGACCCGGACAACATTGCCCGCGCCGTACAGGGCGAGAATGTGGGCACACTGGTGTACGAGGGCTGATGGCATAGCCGCCTGCGTGGATTCATAAAATCATAAGGCGG